>Ga0208305_10000133_pt1 | contig 42687 bp, 87 predicted proteins | sample ColrivemetaGS741_FD_187605 | JGI IMG/M metagenome (GOLD analysis project Ga0208305, IMG submission 187605) | Estuarine microbial communities from the Columbia River estuary - Flood tide ETM metaG S.741 (SPAdes) (version 2) | ecosystem: Environmental > Aquatic > Marine > Intertidal zone >... | reverse complement strand
CGAAGACGAGGATTTTTAGATGAAATTTACTAAAAAGCAATTTGCTGGATACCACCGCGCCAAGCGCGATTGGATTACTGCGAATGATTCTTATAACCTAGATGTGTACGGTATTACAGAAGCACAGGATTTGATGCTGCAACGAGACAGCAACTTTGGGATGATAGGGCGAATCTGGAAGGCAAGATTGTGAAGTACAAATTCTTTGCCACGGGTTCGAAAGACAAACCAAGGTTCCCGGTTTTTATAGGATTCCGTGATAAGAGGGATATGTAATGACTACTGCTATTCATTGGTTCTTACTAGTCTCAATGGTCTGGAATTTGATATGGTTCATCCAAGTGCCACCGTTGAATTGGTTGAATATTCTAATCAAAGCTGGATTTTTTATGATGGTCTTCGTTTGTTGGGTGTTGATGTCTGTCAATGACTCATTTCGATTCTTCATCTTTATATTTGAATAAGGAATAATATTATGGGTACTCGTTCACTAACTTATGTTTTCCCTACTAACGACAAGAGCCGCACTGATAAGCCAGTAAGTCCATTGGTCTGTGTGTATCAACAGTATGATGGTTATCCTACTGGAATAGGGCGCGGTTTAGCCGAATGGCTGACACAGATTCGAATCATCAACGGCATTCCGTTTGGCGATGAGAGCGCAGTCATGGGCAAAGCAGCAAATGGCATGGGTTGATCCGCAAGGTAGAAAAGGACTTGCACGGTATTGGTGGCGGCCCTGTTAGTTTGTTTGAACTTAATCGCGAAGTAAAAGAACTGGGAGCAGTCTGAAATGAAATTTATACTTGTATTTATGGTTGTTGTTATTGCCTTGTTTGTGGCTCCATCAATTGTGTTATGGTCAATTAATACGCTGTCAGAACAAGCGGGACAGGTATTGTATATTCCCCACAATGTGTGGACGTACCTTTCGGTGCTCGGTTTGTACCTGGCGCTTTTTTGGCGGCGGTAGAGGCGGCAAGTGAAGTTTCTCGACAAACAACTGAACAAGCTTTTCCATTCGTGGTTGTTTTGGGTAATCATCGCAGCCACGAATCTCTCTTTGTTAGACTTAGCTGTACAGCGGGAAGGCTTTGGTTGGTTTGCGTGGATGCACGTTATTATTTCTTTATTTTCTGTGGCAGCAGCCACAGAGCTATACGTGAGGAAATACCAAAAATGACATTACCTGATCGTATTAGATGCTTCCTCGAAATGCACGAGTGGCACGGCGTCCAGCAGGGAATGGGTGCAACACCAATCCGAAGGTGCGCGTGTTGTGGGCGAGTTGAGGTACTGGTTAATAAATTGGGCGGCGACATTTGGGTAAAAAAGGAAAAAAGAAATGACTGATTTAAGATGCTATACGTTTACGATTTTCCCGCTTAGTTCGATCCAGCAAGGTATTCAAGCTGGTCATGCGGCTGTCGAATTGTTTAACAAGTATGAAAAAATTGATTTAGTTGATTGGGCTAGAGCTACTGGTGATAACCCTCCACCACATGTTGCTGCGCAAGCTAATGCAGGTAAGATGCTTTATGATTGGTCCAAGGATCACAAGACCATGGTGTGTCTCAATGGTGGAGACGTAATGGGACTACGTAAGATCATTGCGCTATTGTGTGAGGATGAGAATCCATATCCGTGGGCACCTTTCACTGAGTCAATGGACTTCCTTGCCAGTCTCACAACCTCTGTCGCAATCATCTTGCCGCAGGAATTTTACGAGACTGCGTCATGGATCAGAGCAAACCCTGACTTGACCATCCGTAAGCCGTGGAGTACCCACCAATATAATTATGATCCAGTAGCATGCCTACACCAGTTTACCTACCATTGGCCTAAGATTCCAGCTGGTGAAGAATTACAGCCGTTAGAGTTCACCGACTGGCAGGTTGCGCTGATGGAACTGATGAACAGGTGTCCGCTGGCTAGATAGTATACGCGAGACATTGCGCTGATCCAGATAAATAAACGAAACACATAAAGGTTTATTTGGATTTTTAATGAGAGCAGCAGAACTATTATTTGAGGAACCAACTGAGAAGGTAGTTGTTGCTACATGGGATTCCTCATCCTATCAGCAATCCGCAGGCATAACATCAACATATTCTTCAAGCGTTAATAAAGAAGCTGCGAAAAAGGTTGCTGAATATATAAAAACACGTTGTAAGAAATGGTTTGCTGAGGCAAAACACCCTGAGGATGTTTTTTATCGTGGTACATTAGATTATGACATGCACATAGATGATGTTGCAGCCTTTGTGCGTTCGCCACGAGAAGACCGAAGACCGCGGGACACCGGTAATGCATTGCACAAGATATTCCAACAGGCCTTGCGCGAGTCAGGGGCAGTAGCTACGAGAGAAAATTCATTATTTTGTTTGCCTAACGAACAGTCTGCAGGTTCATATGGTATAGAGGATAGCAGCGGCTTCGATCCAATAGTGTGGGTTGTGATCCCGCTGTATGATTTTAATTACACATGGAATAAAAATGCAGAGGATTGGACACAAACGTATTCAGATCTTATTGAGAAGTGTCAAACTAGTTGGTTGGTAGATGAAGCAAATAAACTAAAAGAATTGTACCTAGAACCAGGCCAAGACCTAAGTGAAGCAGAAGCAGCAATGCGTGATCTAATGGGGAAAATCAACGAAGTTGAATTAAATTTATCAATGTATGATGAAGAAGATGACACAAGCCTCGAAAAATTAGAAGATATATTACAAGAATTACGTTATGAAGAAAAAAGCATACGATACGATATTATAAATGCACAACAAGAATTAGAAGCTATTGACAACGAGCACAAAGAAGCTATGAAATTAGGCAGTAGCGTATACCACGATGACATACCAATTAACCACCCTATTATGAAACGCGCAGTTGCTAAAGTAAAAGAAGATATTATGGTTGATAATGGACTGTCCTTATGTGCTGAATTGGAACACGAACTAATGGTTCGAGCTGGTTCTGTTTTGCATATACGGTCAACGTTTTATGATGGATGGGTTAAAGACGCACTACGAGGGGAAGCATGAAGATTACGCAGCTACTAGAAGGTATACACGATCCGCACCAGCATAAGGTGATATTTATGTTAGGTGGACCTGGTAGCGGCAAGACGCACGTTGCTAGAAAGCTTGTGGGTGGCACTGGTCTGAAGATGGTGAACGTTGATGACGTTTATGAGTTTTTACGCAACAAAACTGGCATACAAGGTGCTGGTTTTGACGACGAGCTGTACAAATACAGCGGCAACGTAACGCAACGGCGCATGAATAATTATGTAGCTGGTGGGCTAGGCATGGTCATTGATGGCACTGGGCGGCATGTAGATCGGTTGCAGCAAACGAAAAATGAACTAGAAGAGATTGGTTACGATGTAATGGCTGTGTTTGTGAATACGGATGTGCTAACGGCGCTGGATCGTAACGATGAACGTAGACGGAAGGTCAATCCCCAATGGTTGCGTAAGGTTCATGATGAGCTTAGGATGAAGATGGGTGAGCTACAACGCATTTTTAATAATAATTTGCTCGTCATTGATAACACCACCAAGAACCAGGATCTTGGATACTATCAGAAAAAAGTTGATGGATTCATTAACGCGCCAGCAAGAGTGACTGAGGACGTAGATGACCAAGCAGAAGCTGATTTATACAAAGAGTGGACGCAAAAGATTATCAAAGAATGCCAACCATTCCTAAAGGAAATGGGATCACCATTAGTCCCGTTGTATAGAGGTAGACAAGAACCAACCAAAGGAAAAACACACAGAGATCCGTTTATTACTCCATATAGAAAAAATCGTAATCCAGTAGACTCTTCTAGTATGCTACAAGGAATATTCAATCGCATTATAGAAAAGAATGGTGGTATTGCAAATAGAAGTAACGCAATTTTTACTACAGGAGATCGCAACACAGCCACTGGGTATGGTTATGAATATGTAATATTTCCTCGAGGAGAGTTCCATTACACGTACAACACTGCAATGCGGGATTGGTTTACAACAAACAACTCCTTTTCTGAATTCGTTATTAAACAACCTAGCGTGGTACTACCCTCTGGTTGGGCTAAACTAAATATTCCGTATAACAAAGCTTTAGAAAAAGTAATTGATTCGATATACTTTGTTGCAAACCCAGAACCTGTCAAACAAATTACAAACAAGCTAACCAATGATCTTTCTAAGTCTATAAGTATCTTAGGTAAGTATCGAGAAGAAGGTGATCCTACAGCTAATCAGCTTTTAATGAGTTTTAGACATTTTTGGTTAAAAGAGTTAACAATTAATGACATTAATATAGATGCTGTTAGCAAGATCAAACAGTTCGATAAGGTTAGTGACAACATGAAGGCCGATGAAGGTTTATCCCAGGCCGCACTCAGTAAAAATGAGATTATGATCTCGGCTAAAGAAGGCTACATCCATATCCCTATTAGTCTATTCAATAAATATGTCCAACCTTATCTAGAACACGCTGGATATCCTACAAAAACCGTATAATTCTTCTTGACTTTTATCTTTATCTGTAGTATAATACAGAATGTAGCAATGGATGGAATATATGGCAGCTCCCAAATACCTTAATAAAGATGATTTTATCAAACGGCTCAATGGACTGTATGTAAGTTGGCCCGATATTTTCAACGACATTACTGAAAGATTTGTTGAGGATGCGTGGTTCAATGCGCGTGATGTTAGTAATGCGAAATTAGAGCCGCTGATAGCGAACAGAAAATATCTCTACACTGAGACTGATGTGGACTGGCGGAACCTTACATGCCGACTCTTATATGAGATGGGTGTTTATAATATTCCGTGGCGTATTGTAGGAACCCTAGTTTTGACACATAATCTAAATGACCGTCCTAAGGCAGAGTCTAAGGCAATAGTATTAGAAATTACAAATGTAATTGATGAGTGGATTCGAGAAGAGTTGAGGAAGGAAGGAAAGTTTATTCCTCAATGGTATATACAACAAGGGCTTATGTTCAGTGCTCTAATAGAAAATTATTGTGAGGATTAATGTCGGAGAATTATATAATGATCCAAACAGATCAGACTATTAGGAAGAGAGTTTGACATTCATCTTATTCTGTGTTATAATTAGTTTATTACGTTGTATCATAGTTAGACTATTGTGTTGGAGATTGTATGCCCGTTATCTATACAAAGAATACACCTTCTTTGCGAAAGAAGAAGAAGCGTATGACTAAAAATGAGTGGCTGGAACTTATCAAGTACAATAAGCAAAGAAAGACACAAGGAATGAAACCAGTTACATCTCTTGCTTTCCCTAAGCTTGATATGTCTACAGTCGTACCAGTACACAAATTACCTACGTATGATTATAGTTGGCGGCGCGGAGACAACACCCGCAGTATTCCGTCCAGCACGTCCGTTGGTGGGGCTGATGCTACGGCTAAGAAGTCGATCATGGATGTGGTGCACAGCAAAGATGAGAGTGATGAGACTAAGGCTGAGATTATACGCAAGAGCACAAACATTGCTCCTCATTATTCCAAAGGTGCGTACCAGTACGTCGGTGATGCTATTGACATTGTGACTGACCTCGGTAGAAAGAAATGACAACTAGGGTAAAATTTATAGTTCCTGGGCTGGAAAGAAAAAGCAAGCCCAGGACTTTGAAGACAAAGAAGATGAAGAACGCGGTAAATCTGGCGCCTGGACGCACTCGTAGTGTTGTTGCTGACCTTGAAGATATTATAGAGGCGGCGAACAGGAATTGCAATCGCAAACACTATAAATTACATACCGAAGTTTGTATTGCTATCGGTGCTCTTCCAGTGTGTCACTGTTTTCCAGCTCGAGAATGGATAATAACTCTCACCTTTAATTCTACAAAAGAGAAGGATGCACTATTACCTGTTATTATTCCTTTATTTGCACAATATAACTGCACACCAATCAAGCACGTGGCTCCTAGTCCACAGAAGTTTTTTCCTGTGCAAGAACGGGCTGTGGTAGTGCGCACACTTAAAGAGTTTAACTCCATTTGTTCGATGTTAGATAAGCACTGTGGTGTGGGTAGGTGGAGATTGTACAATGCTAAAGGAATACGCAAGCGCATTAATTATTATGAAGCTACCAAAGATAATGTAAGAATCAAGAATTTGACGTGGTTTCCAGACTCTAACCTCCCCATTCCAGAGGTTTTGATAATGACGGATAGGGACGACGTTGATCTCGAAAAGCTGTTGTTCGTGGTTGCGTTAAAAGGATCCAAAACGTGAGACCAATATACTTCCAGCGTTGGGGTTGTACCTACGAGGATGTTGCAATACGTGGCACTGATGATTTTACATTATTTACAGTTGTGATACCTGGGGCAGATTTCCTGAGACAAATGGAAGAAAGCGGACTTATAAAAACTGGATACATTGCGACTGATACCGTGCATTATGCATTGAGGTCATACCTCGATAAAACATTTACAAGTAGTTATGGGTTGGCTAAAAAATATGATTATAATTTTGGTGGCGACTACTCACTTATTATTGCTATACACAATGAAAGAGATTTGTTTTCTTTACGATTAGCATTTGGTTTTGAAATTTCACTACTAACAGTGTGGGACACCCAAACGAAATTTTTTATGCGCATTGCTAAAGATCATGATTTTGTACCGCAAAGACGAGATCTACGCAAGCGACAAGCAGAAGACCCCCACGGTTTGCTATAATATGTCAAATTATTCTTGACAATCACTAAGAAAGATGTTATCATATATATTCTCAAATGGAGAAAGTAATGGCTAATTGTACAGGCTGTGGGTCATATATTCCTGACGACCAAGGTTCTTCTTGTTCTATGTGCTATGGTGATCCTGAACACGGATCAGATGGTTACTACACTGAATACTTAGAGCGTATGGAACAGGAAGCGATGGAGCAGAGACAACAAGACTCGGAGAATATGGATGAGCTTTGAAATAAAACGTGGCGACTTGTTTGCAAACACTGAAGGACACATTGTCCATGGTTGTAATGCGCAGGGTGTAATGGGTGGTGGTGTTGCTAAAATTGTACGCGATATGTATCCAAAAGCATACGAAGTATATCACAGACATTGTGCGGATGGTTATGCAAGACTCGGTCAGGTTATCCCAGTTTGCGTTGCCCCGAACCTTATTATCCACAATGCTATCACCCAAGACAAGTTTGGAAGTGATAAGGTGTATGTTGATTATGAGGCGGTGAGAGCTGCGTTGTTGGCTGTGGAAGATTATGTTGAGGCTGCTGTCCAATCTGAACCATCCTTATCCACCGACGTACACTTCCCCTTTATTGGCGCTGGCCTTGGCGGCGGCGATGAAAATAGGCTGTTATGCATCTTTGAGGACGTTTTTGGTGGGTCTAATATCAGTGCAACGCTGTGGCTCTTATAAATCAAAGACTTACGTTTCCTATTATTTTATAACCTCTTGATTTCCTTGAACATTTAGATTTGACTTTTGGCTTATCTTTTAGTATAATATAGATACTGAGATAGAGGAAGGCGAATGAACGACTACGAAATGATAATGCTTGGGCTGGTCACGGTTTGTGCTTTTTTTAGCTATAAGCGTGGCGTACGGTATGGGCAGACTAAACAGAATCTCATTAGCAAGTGTTCAAAGGTCGCAGAATACTCAATGCAGATAGGTATCGAATACGGTCAGTATCTCAAAGAGAAAGAGCTTACTGAAACTGAAGCGAATGAAGAAGTGCTTGATGAGATGCTGCTAGCGGCAGCTGAAAATTTTAGCAAGATTGTGCATCACATTGACAAGGTGGTTTCAGAATGAAAGACATTTTTAGCTATCGTCAGTTTTTGCAGGGGTTCCGCAATACCCGCTACGAGCGTGTTGGTGTGATCCTGCAGGATGCGCATGGTCGTAACATGGGCTACGTAATGGTTGAGGCTGGATCAGGCTGTCAGGATCGGGTCAACATTTCGGTCAACAAGGTGAAGGCAGCGATTGAATATTTTGGCGCAGCAATGCTGACGCTGGTGCATGGTCATCCTAACAGTGACCATTGTCATCCTAGCGAATTGGATTTTGTTGCTACGCAGAAATTGGACGAGATTTTACGTGAGAGTCACGCGGTGAAGGTTCGCGATCATTTGATCGTTCCTCGCAGCGGCGACACTTATTCTTTTGTACAGAACGGACATTGGAGTTTTGATAGATGATACGCATTGGGTTACTTGTTGGTTTAGGTTTGTTATCTTGCAATAGTTTTGCTGGTTTGGGGCCGGGCACCGTTAGCGACCGAATGCCTTGTGAGGGCGTCACCAACGGCACTTGCGCTGAGGCAACAACTGTGGCGCCAAATCGTGCATCACTCGTGAATCCCGAACTGTATACGTGTTTGGGTATCGACCAACTGGATAGTATATACATTGTCTACAACCCGAACAACGATGGGTATATGATGTTTAATGTGCATGGCGCATTTATTGGTAATGGTCTTTTCCGTAAGAACAATCAAGGAATTATACAATCTTATATTCAATCGCATGTGTTTACTGCACTTGTCAAAATGGAAAGCGTAGCTGATATGTGGTTACTCACGCTGGCATACGATGACGGTGAACAAGATCAATTGGTGTGTAAATAAAATGCTCTATTTAATTCAACATAGCAAATTTGGATTTTACAAACGGTCTTCCTCCAAGAGTTTACAGTGGAGCATGGAAGATTTCGTAGGACCGTACCTTGAAAAAGGACATCAATTCTCGACGGCACAGCGCGCACAATTGCAAATTGAAAAACTTGGAGATATTGGTACGTCGTGTCAGGTTGTGGGGTGTGAGCTTAAATTAGTGCAGATGCCTCAGCCGTCAACGTCAAAGAAAAGTAAAACTCGTGGCACCACTACTGTTATTCCAGCCTACCTCAAAAACATTTATCGGGAACAAACCGTAGATAATTTGGTCAGGCACCGCGGCTCGCCCGATAAGGGAATATTAAAGCAACTGTTTACTGAGAAAGAATTATTTAAGTTGAGTTTAGAATTTCCGCATGTACACAAGGAGATGAATAAATGAAATTAGGGTTTGACATCCATGGTGTAATTGATACGTTTGACGTGTTCCCAAAGCTTATTGAAAAGCTATTGGATCACTCAGACGTTGAGGTACACGTTATGAGTGGATTACCTTATTCGCAGTTTGAGGAACAGATCGGTCACTTGGTAGACCTGTCAAAAGTCAAGCACTTCTCCATTACTGATTATTTAGTAGGGCGGCCCGACGTTGAGGTCTGGTGGGACGACGAGGGTATGCCATGGGCTGACCCGCTTGCTTGGAACAGAGCGAAGGCCGATTATTGTGCAGAGATGGGTATTGACGTTTTGTTTGACGATAGCCCAACGTACGGAAAATACTTTGATGATGTAGATACGGTGTTCTGTCAGATCCATAATCCTGCGCGTAGGAAATATAGAGCGAAGGAGCCAAAGTGAAACCGTTTGGCCCACCGCTGGACATACCAATCAGTCACATACATGGTGATGATGAGAAGCGCGAGAGAATTAAGATGGCAATAAAATCTGCAAACGCAAGCATATATCGAAGCCTCGGTTGGGTAACCGTCGAAGGCACAGACATACCCCAAATAGGTGTGTGGTTACGCCAGTTGTTTACTGAGAAAGAGTTATTTGAATTGTCATTACAGTATTCGGTTGTTGGTGAGCTATTAGCCCGCACACCAAAGGATGTTACATTGTGAGTATTTCAAAAGGCTGTACAGCATTCTATGGTTACGGTGTACTCTCGGGAACAACCAGAGCCATGGAGGTCTGCCTGGAAACTGCAGAACGGGCCATAGTGGGCAGTTTACAAATGCGGGAACTTGAAGACACGATGGAGAATCGTAAGGTAGTTATAGAGTATAAATTAAAGAATTTGCAGGAGAGTGGTCTGATACCTAATTTGCTAACGTGGAAATATATACTCACTACATATTTTACAGACAAAGAATTATTTAGTCTCGCGCTAAAATATGGAAAGGTCAGCGAGGCACTTGCAACAACAGGTCCGAAAGAAGGGTCAAGGTCTAATGGATGGCTAGAATGGAATTAGAAGACGAAAGAGATTACACGTTGGTTGCGACGGAGATGCCGTCGAGGCTTGCGTTTAAGAAGGTAGAATACACTGACTTATATTGTAAGGTTGAATATAAGAAGCTTTACAATTTCAAACATGATAACTATATAATGTGGGACCACATCACACTAAGTGTGCCAGGTTACGAATTGACCAACAAAGGTCCAGTACGAAATGGCTAAGAAAATTAACGAGAAGAAATAATGCTTACATATTACGACATATCATGCCTAAGTGGTTGGATAGAACCCCAGGTAATTCCTATGTTAGAAGAGGTCAATGAAATTCAAGAAGGTTCACCCGGTCATATTGTTGAGATTGGCGTACACCACGGAAAGTTTTTCCTTGTGTTAGCGTCTTGTCAACGTGAAAACGAATGGGCATTTGCAGTAGATGTATTTGAAAGGCAGGATGAAAACGTAAGTAAGTCTGGTAACGGAAGTCTTCCTATTTTTGCTGATAACATGGCAAGCATATTGCCAGATGCAACTGTGTGTATCCTCAAAGAGAATTCATTACGGCTTGACCCAAAGGCAAACATTTTTACAACCAATGGCATGGGCGTTCGCCTATTCTCAATTGATGGTGGACACAGTTACCATGAAGCATTGAACGATTTGATTATTGCTGACTCTGTGTTAACAGACAACGGTGTTATTATTATTGATGATTTCCAACATGGCGGTTGGGACGAAGTTAATGCTGCATCAATGGACTTCTTGAAAGATTATCCTTACACACCCATAGCAATGGGCGGCAATAAATTGTTTGTTTGCAAAAACGATGCAGCACATCTTTACAAAGACCTTCCTACCATGGAGATTGATGCTTACATAAACACAGCTCGAGACTCAATTTGGATATCTCAGGACAAGGTAAGGGCAATGGCAGAGGCGCACCCAAACATGGCGCTATTTTCAGATTATCATTTTGTAATTCCAGGAGGGGAATAATGTTAGCACATTTTTTAGGTAGCGTAGTTATGATTGGTATGGCAGTTGCAGCCGCAGTTTTAGTTATTCACGCAGTAAACAACAGGAAACACTAAGTTATTGATTTATATAGAGTTTCCAAAATAATTGTAAGTCGTTGATTTCGTTGAAGATTTAGATTTGACTTTTCCTTCATCTTTTAGTATAATATAGATACTGAGACAAGAGATGTAACGAACATGAGCAAGATGACCGCAGCAAGAAAACAGGGTGGGGATGGTTCAGGTCATTTCCTGAGCATCTCTGACATGAATGACATACGGCATGCGCAGGAAATCGACAATGCGCAAACCAAAAGACGCCAAGCAGAGTTTAATAAAAGCTCGCGGCGCAGGAAAGATGGTACTCCTTACCAAGCTCACCGTCAACTGGATAACTGGAAAAACTAATGAACTTTGCATTTTACGTTAATGAAGAATTGGTGCGCGATGGTCACACAGAAGACGGTGGGCCGCGTGAGAAATCAGTCTACAACGTGGTATATGAGCGCGAAGACGGTAAGCGTCTGCGCCATTTCAAAACCTTTGATGAAGCAACTGCCGCACAAGCACTTTGCGAGAAGATTATTGTTGCATGGTCTGATGATATTCCTCTTAGTCCCAAGTATTGGGATTCGTTCCCCGCTCGCTATGGTTCGGAATACTATTGCCGCAGCGGTGAAGAACAGCGGTGGCGCCAAGAAGAGCGCGACTTGGAACGTAATGACGGTTACTACGATTAATTTTTAACACAGGAAATATGATTATGAAAAAGACTATGTATTTGGTGACAGGTGAGATTTTTGATGGTTTGCAAAATCCGCTTGCCGTATTTACTGATTCGGACAAAGCAGATGCATTTGTCGCCTACCTGGAAGAACACTACCCCGTCGAGGACGAAGACGGTGAATCTGAGTACGAGGTTCACGCTCTCGACGTAGACCCGAGCCCCGAGGACATGTTCCCGGTTGATAGCGATGAATAAAGTCTTCAAAGCCTTTAACCTCATTGGTTACTGTGCCCTTAATTTTGGGATAGCGATGCTGATAATATCTCTTCTTCATCGCGCCCACGTCCAAGGGTCAGAGATTGCAAGATATTGGATTCATGTACTGACATTAGGTTTGGTGTAACTGATTTACTTAAGGAGTAAAGACAATGGCAACACGTTATGAAAGAGAACTGGAAGAAAAGATACGCAGAATGGAACAGAAGAAGGACGGGTTCGGTAAGCGAGCGGCGAAGGGTGCAGGCATTATAGCGGCAGCTGGACTCGGCGGACTGGCGCTAGGTTTGCGCTATGATCCAAACAAGAAGTGGAGTCTCTTTAAGTGAGATTACTTCTCATCGCATTGACCCTTACCCTTAGTGGATGCGCATCGACCCAACGTGTAGGAGATGATACACGCGATGTTGCAAACACTATCCCCACCGCAATTGGAACCGTTGCCGCCGCAGCAGTGTTTGGCGGCACTGTTTCCGTTGTCCCCGACCCTGAATCCTACCTCAAAGATAGCGTGAACCGTGAAGGCCGACTGGTCTACGGTGACGCACAACGCTCCCTAAAAGAAGCAGTAGCCGACCTATTCCGTCCCTAATTTAGTATCTTATATGTTAATGCCTTTAAGGAAAAAGGCTAAATATATGTAAGAACACTCGATTAGGAACAATAGTGGAACAAGCACGAAAAAAAGAATTAGAATTTTTGATCCGCATACACACACCAGTAACGCTTGTGGAGTCAAGGAACCACGCCGATTATGTCAATGCCGTATACGATGATTTTTATTCGTTAAGTGAATTGGTACAGCAAGGGTTTTTAGATTACATAGGCCACAGTCACCAATATTTTTATCTTAGACCGACCTTCGATTTCTCCGTACACATTGTAGACGAGATTAGGAATTTGCGGTCAGGTGAAATTGTAAAACTGGCATTGACTACAAGCGGTAGAAGAGACTTTGAAGCGTGGCTGGAAACGAGCGCGAAACAAGCATAGCGGCGCGCGACGAACATGCCATACAAAAACTTGAATTTTTTATTCGGTTAGGTAATCCTATACCCCTCACAAAACAAAACATATACACCTTCTCCCAAACCAACCTAGTACGCACATTCGAGCGCACGTGGGTAGAAAAAGATAGTCTTTTAATTTTAGAAATTTGCTATTACAGTGTAAATATCCTCAGCTCTACCAAAATCCCTATAGCATTAGGAAAAGGTGAGCACCTAATCATAATCAAATCAGCAGACCAACTCCCTGACAAATTAGTCTTTAGATGTTTTTGGGACCAAACCATAGATTTAGTTTGACAAACGGCTCAAAATGTATTATAATGTGCGTATAGCCCATTAATGGAATATACTATGAGTAAGACAATACCCGAAGAGATACAAGAGGACATTAGGTTTCTCTTATCTTTCGTGCCAGCGAAGAAACCCGAAGAAGTAGAAGATGGATTGAGTCCTATGTTTTATCTGACACTCACTTATAAAGGTGACGTTGCATTAGCAAAACGGGTTGCTGCGATTTGTGAGAAGTATGGCATAGATAATACGCAAGAAGAGGAAGAAGACTACGCGGATGAACTTGAATAGGTTTCCATATAATCACGAAACGTTTTCTGACAAACACTTGTTTCTTAGACGATTAACTGTTCCTGAAAAGAATCAAAAATTTTACGATTTGTACGAAGAACAGATTGCCACAGTTCGACCCGAAAAAGATATGACCTATTTGGTCGGCGACCTTCCTCCAACAAAACATAATGTAGAAGAAAGTGTTTGCAGTGAACTCTTAGAGAAGATAACCGTATCTAAGTATAGAACAGAACCGTGGCCATGCCGTATAAAATATCCAGAGCAAATCCTCGCCTTCTTTGGAAAACCATTATGGTTAACAACTTTAAATCGAGTTGAGCGAATTACCTCACCTATTCTATTAGATGTAGGATCATATCCAACACCATATCCATATTCAAGGTATGGATTGAAGGATACAAAATTAGTTACAAGTCCTCAAGAAGTTTTAAATTCTGAAGTTGGCGGCAATGATGCTATTTGGTTGTATGATGCAGACAATATAGATGAGGATGGTGGCGGTTATCCATTATCTTCTATGCACTTCCCACCTCTCCCTGACCCTGGATTTATGGTTAACTTATTTTGGGAAGAATCTATCGCACTTTTTTACTTCGATGCTGTGCTACAGCATGCCGTTACTAACGGCATGCTGTGCAAAAGCGGATAAATAAGTATAAGCGCAACACAACGGAGACATTATGAACGATACACTACAACAACTAATCGAATTATTAGACACGGCATTGACCAGCAAAGATCCTGCGATCCGTGAAGCACTAAAGAAATTACTATTCATCGTTACACTTACAATTGCAAATGATGCGGAAGATAAGGTAGAAGGACCATTAGCGGAGATTTTCAGACGTATGGATGCACTTGAACGGGGGCAACGTCAAAATCATTATAACCAAAATCCATGGACCACCGATACCATTTACAGAACTTGGACAGGTGATGGGACTTGTACTGTTGGTCCTAATACGGCCGGTAGCTATTATAGTACAACTCGGCCAACATTGACAAGCAATCCACCGTATAGCAACAACATAACTTGCACAGCAGACTGGAATGATTATTATACTGGTATGATAAAGGCTGCTACAGCAAACGCACAAGAAGTCTCTAAATCTTCTAAGGACACGATCTAGTGTTGCATCCGTTTATTGACGTTAGCAAACTAACTGACGACGAACTAATATCACGCATGTCAAAATGTCAACAAATACTGTACGCTGAGATGGGTATGGGACACCAAAGCATGATGGACAGCGCAAGGATGATGCTGGAGTCATATCAAATGGAGTGGGACAACAGAATGGCACTAAAGCGCAACGCAGAAGATTTAGAGAAGAATCCAAACGGTACAATCGAGATCGGTACCATTGAAGATATATCGAACCTCAAACCAACTGGAGATGAATAATGGAATACCCTGAGGGCTTTGACTCATTTGTAGTAATGAAACATGACTTTTTTGGAATAAGAGTACTGGACAATCGGCTCCAGCCTGCAGTGTTCAATTTGAAAGTATCTGTGTCGTCAACTATATCGCAAGACGAAGCGGGAATAGCGTGGGAGAAAATGCGAATATTTCTTGACAGTTGTACACATGGTGTTATAATGATTGATTATAACAGCGATTTACTGCCTGGACTAGAGATTGACACAGACAATAATATTATGTATGTGCCAGGGCAACCAGATGATTTGGTGCTTGCATCTCTGCTCCACGCAAAGCTTACAGCTATTGCTGGTGACGGATTGATTGTTGACTGTTTAATATTATCTAGTAGCGACAACGATTATGCTGATAGACATTTCCGTTGTGAGTCAGGCAACTACACAGTATTACCTGGCATTGAATATATTGGCGAAGAGACACTAAATGAAAACCCGTGGTGGATGCGTCCCACAATTGAAATTTCAGATTATGCAACAGATGATCCAGCATACGTAGAATATGTAAAAGAGCATGATCCGTTGCAGTATGTTGGGCAGCAAAAGATTGAAGAAGAAGCGCAAATTATAGTGATTGATAAGTGGAAAAAAACAGACGAATAAATACAGATCGTTACAGTAATCCTATACTCTCCGTTGAGGAGGTTAGGACTGCGTTGCTATATGGCAATGACATTGATGATGTTATGGTCGATGAGCCTGACGAGATTACTCGCTTCAACAAGTATGCTGAACAGATGCTTGACCGTGTAATTACGATCAATGCGCCTGTTGATGACGTAGTTGATCCTGAGACATACCACAACATTAGATCACATGACTGGCGCATTCCGCAACATTATAAAGATTTAGACGTAAAAACATTTTTGCTAAATAAGTGTAAAAGTGACGCCGAGCTTGAGCGTGTTAACACTGAATACAAAATGTTTGAAGAACGTGACCTTATCCCACTACTACAGTTTCTTGTTTATATAGTAGACTATATGCGCGAGAATAAGTTAGTGTGGGGCGTAGGTCGTGGATCAAGTGTAGCATCTTATTGCTTATACTTGATTGGAATACACAAGGTAGATAGTTTGAAATATGATCTACCAATTAATGAATTTTTGAAGTAACACAATTAGGAGGATACTGGTAGTATGAATATTATTGACCAATTAGATGACCTAAAAGAGCAACACAGATTATTAGACGAAGAGATTAGAGACGAATGGGAACACTATATCTCGGACGCTATAATTAGAAATAAAAAGGTGCAGCGATTGATTCTAAAAGAGAAGATCGCACTATTGGAAAAAGAACTACAAGACCACTAAAAGGGTAACGGAGTTAAAAACTTTGAAGCCCGGTAAAACGGGACAGGAAACGATTATCGCGGATAATCAGGGAAAACATTATGGCAAGAATATATAAGACATCAAGAGGAACACCAATAGACATGGAGGCGTTACGACACGCTAACGAACACGCTGTGGCGCTTGGTAACATGAAGGTCAACGCTAAGGGTGATATGCTTGGTAAAGGCGGCGAGATTATAAAGACAGCAAAAGAGCGGATTGCTCCTAGTCACACCGCAAGACGTGAGGTTGCTAAGACCAGTCTCAAGCCTAGCATCAATAAAGCTGACGTTGTAAAGACCACAGAAGAAGTGATGGAAGAGCCGCTTGAGGAAGTGTTGGAAGAGCTTGAACCTACGGTCACGCTAAAGACACGCGCGGATGGTTCACAGTATAATGAGATCATGTATGATGATGGGTCTATTGTAACTGAGGAGGTTGCTCCAGCACCAAAGAAGAAAACCAAAACCAAATCCAAACAAAAGAAAGGTTCAATATAAATGACAACCAGACGGGCTTGTGGTTGGAAGCGCGGTGTTCTGCCGATAGCCAAGGGAAGTCTTGTAAGACGGCTTCCCTTGTCCAGTCCTTCCACCACAGTCACAACAACTACACACATTTATACATCACCTATTACAAAAATACAAACTTTGCTTCCAGGTTTTAAATACGATAAATCAGCAAGCCAAGCATTAATAGAGACACGAGCACTTACACCACACAAGACATACAAATATCACGGGAGAGTAATTAGATGAAGATTAAAGCAATGTATAAAAAGATATTAGTTGAGCGCCTAGAGAAAGGTGAACGCCGCACACAGGGTGGAATCATCTTGCGCGATGATAACGGTAAGTCCGAAGGCATACGTCCACGTTGGGCAAAGATACATTCCGTTGGTCCAGGTATCAATGACCCAGACCTAGAACCTGGCAAGTGGGTATTGGTCGAGCATGGTCGTTGGACACGCGGCTTAGACCTTGTAGACGATGATGGCGAACGCTTTACTCTTTGGGGTATTGATTGGCCTGACGCCGTCCTGTGTGTTTCAGATGAACAGCCTGTGGAATTTGCACACCGCTTCTAACACTTGACATTCATCTCATTTCCTGTTATACTGTGCTTATGACAGAAAAGAATCTAATGTCACTAGCAAAACTTCTCAGACTCGCTGCGGATAGCTCTGATGTTAATGTTAAAAAAGCATTGGATCAGTTAGCGTTCGCGGTGAATCTGTCTTTATCCAGCCAAGATCAAAAAGATTATCTAAAAGGTGTAAAAGCAGTTTACCAAGTTGACTTGATGGTTTCAGAATATGATGACGACGGTACGCTATCTTATAGAAAGCTTGAACTAGGTTGGCGAGCAGATGAAATAACAATTTCTTGGGATGAAGGACAAGCTACCTGTCTCACAAACTGCATTAAGGATAAAAATTATCAAGATGAAAAACCACAGCGACTTTACATATAGGACTAACAAATGGTTTTAGACACATCAAACAAACACGCATATATGCTCAAATCTGAGATACGTAGCCTCAAAGCACAAGTGGAAATGCTTAAAGGTTCGCAGACTATTCTCACGCAGTTACAGGATGCACTCATAGGTTTGAGCAACGAAATTGAATCGGGAATTGGTACAGCAACAGAGGATGAAAAAACTGCTATGTTAATATTAATAGCGCGCAATCTACGTGAGCTTGTGGAGTCTAGCCAATGAAACAATTATGGGCAGAAAAGTATAGACCACAAAAGCTAAACGACTATGTGTTCCGTGATGGTTCACAAAAGAAGCAAGTCGAAACGTGGCTAAAGAGCGAAACAATCCCGCACTTGTTGTTTAGTGGTGGACCTGGCACAGGTAAGACTACACTTGCTAAGGTGTTGTTGTTTGAACTTGATGTGGACTGGGGTGATGTGCTTTTTATTAACGGTTCTACAGATAATGGTGTGGACTACATACGCGACATAATTACAAACTTCGCGTCCACCATGCCATTTGGTGAATTCAAATACATCATATTGGATGAGGCTGACTACCTTACTGCTAATGCACAGGCGGCGTTGCGCGGTGTAATGGAACGCTATAGCAATATTTGTCGTTTCATTCTTACGTGTAACTATCCGCATAAAATTATTCCTGCACTACACAGTAGGTGTCAAGGGTTCCATATTGAAAAGCTTGATCGAGAATCATTCTTAGCAAGGATGGTAACCATCCTAGCAACAGAAGGTGTACTTGAATCAGGTGATGATGAAGACATCCTCGATATCCTTGACCTGTATGTTGAAGCAACGTATCCAGACATGCGGAAATGTATCAACCTATGTCAACAAAACACTGACGGTGGAAAGCTGAACGCCCCGCACACTGAGGAGATGGGTGTCTCGGATTATAAGTTACAGATGATTGCATTGTTCCGTCAAAATAAGATCAAGGAAGCACGTAAGGTTATTTGCGAGAACGCGGCGGCAGAGGACTATGAGGATATTTACAGGCACCTCTACCAGAACCTTGATTACTGGGGAGCAACCGAAGGCGCGCAGATGAAAGCGATTCTTATTATCCGCAATGCACTTGTGAACCATGTTGCTATTGCTGATCCTGAGATCAATTTGTCTGCTTGTTTGATTGAGCTGGAGATGATTGATGAAGAATGATGCGCGACAAGTTAGGGCTGTTGAAGATGGCAGAGTAGAAACTGGTGCTGTGCAATTTGAAGATGATTGGCCAGGTATTTTTATACGTGGAGAAGATGCAATGGTGTATTATATACACCTTGGATTAGCACTTCAAGGCAAGGGCAATACTACAACGGAAGTTGTAGTTAGAAACTTACAAAAACTAATATTAGACGTAATGGATAGACCAACATGAAACAGAGAGTATTTGAAGTTGAAGTTGGGGCTAACTGGGCATTTGATAAAGAAGCTAAACTGGATCCAGAGAACAGATTGCTTTATTTTAGATTCTTTGCAGATAATAAAGAGCTTGCACAAGCACATGCAGATCAGCTGGATGGTGATCCTGCGTTTGGTGATGTGTTGTCGAAGCCAAAAATGGTAGGGTGGGCTGAGGATACAGTCGGTATTGATCTGTTTGGAATTTAAAGGGGGGCGAATGAAAAAGCAAAAAAGAGCAATTGTTAGCGGCGGGTTCGATCCTATACACAGTGGACACATAAAATTAATAAATGGTGCTGCTGATGTTTGTGGAGGACCTGTACTTGTTTTGTTAAATAGTGACAAGTGGTTAATGAATAAAAAAGGTCGTGCATTTATGTCCTTCGAAGAACGCAAGGCTGTGCTTATGGCTATGACTAACGTTGAAGCAGTTATTGATTTTGACGATTCAGATGGCAGTTGTGCTGAAGGTTTAAAAAAGATCATAGCATGGTATCCTGAAACCGACCTTTGGTTCTGTAATGGTGGTGACCGAGGTCACGCAAATATTCCACAGGCTGAATATGATCTGCACACGCATTTAAATTATGCTTGGTCCGTCGGTGATTCAATCAAAGCTAATTCTAGTAGTGACCTGCTGGACAAGTGGAGTAAGGGTATTATAGAATATAGAAGGTGGGGGTCGTTCCGTGTACTACACGAAGACAACGGAACACATGGTAAATTCACCCATAGTGTGAAGGTCAAGGAGCTTGTTATTGATCCTGGTTGCGGCATAAGCTATCAGCGGCATCTACATCGCAATGAGGTTTGGTGTGTCAGTCAAGGTTATCCCACGGTAAAACATGCCACATTTGATGCTGGATATTATCTGACTCATTCCTTAGTTCCTAATGATGTATTTACAGTCAAAGCAAAAGAGTGGCACCAAATTTACAACAATACTACTAATCCTGTTCACATTATTGAGATACAGTTTGGTTCTGAGACTAGCGAAGACGACATTGAGCGGCTAGAGTATTATGACTCACCCAAAGGGAACTAGAGAAATAGATGCCTCTGTGGTTTATTTGGTGTGGCTTGATCCAAAAATTTGGGGTAATTGGATTGCTGGACCAAAGATAGTGTATGGCCGGTTCTTAACAAAACACAACAGTCCTAGTCAAAATGCCCTGATAATAGAGAATCCAGGTATAGATGATATAATTAGGTACAACGATTTTCGTCTCTCTACCCTCAAAGAATATCCATGGATGTACCAACTTGTATCTACTACACCTAAAAACCTATTCGTATCCAAACTACGCGGTGGTCTCCTCATTGAAGAATGTGAAGTAGTGGATCACACAAAGATAGATTTGTACAAATTCTCTTGACTTTCATCTTATTCTGTGTTACAATAACACAAGGATACTGAACTCTATGGGAGTAAAAGATGAAAGGTGCATACGTAGTTTTAAAGCATATTTATATGCCAATCGCCGAAGGTGAAAATCGCGGTAAAACGCAAGTACACGAAGAATGTGAATTCCTCGATGTGATACGGCCGAAACACACAAATTACGCAACAGTAATTATGGATGTGATGAATCGCAAATTTATAAAGAATCGGGCGAGGTCGGCTGGGGCAACATACGAAGACTTGGAGGCGCACATTATACGCGGCTACAAGGATAAGTACAAGCAGTTTTTAACTGCGGTCGGTGCAGAGTTGCCCGTAGAATTGCAGGAAGTGGAAGTGACTGACGACACAGTGGTTCCGACTGAGGAATAAACAATGAGTCCTTTAGTATTGGTCGCCTGGACATTCTCATCACTTTTAATTGGAATAATAGCGGGTATAGTTTTGATTATTCAGGTTGCGAGTCAGGTTGCGAAATATGTTGATAAAAAAATAGAAACAGAAAACAAAACTAAACTAAAAGTCGACACTGATAAAGAACACTTTGTAAATGTGTTAAAATATGGCACGGACCCACTCGATTTATATAATCAATATCATATAAAATCTGAAGAAGGAAACCAACTACATTTAGCACTGATGAACTTTTTGCATACGGATCGAGGTGTATCTAGCAATGAAGCTTTACATATATCGATCTTTACATGTGATATGTCTCCAGTTAAGCACCACGTTTCTCGGTTGTATGATAATGATGACCTATGTCTTTATTGTGGCCGCACAAAGGAGTCTGATAATTATAGGTCTCGTAATGGATAAGCTTATACTAACAGACGTCGATGGTGTGTTGCTAAATTGGAACTCGGGTTTCGATATGTTTATGTCGATTGCTGGGTATCCTCGTATTGAAGGTACAGACGACAATTATTTGCTTTCGGTGCGGCACGGTATTAGCGAACTAGAGGCGTATAAGTTGGCATCAGAATTCAACAACACTAATCTCATTGGTTCATTAAATCCATTGGCTGATTCAGTATATTGGGTTCGACGTTTGCATGAACAAGGTTTCAAGTTCATTGCAATTTCAAGTCTCAGTAAATCAGATGCAGCACATGGTTACCGAAGCGACAACTTGAAGATGCATTTTGGTGATGCTATTGATGAGCTAATATGTTTAGACACTGGTGCTCCGAAGAGGGATATATTAGAACGATGGAGAGACAGTAAACTATTTTGGATTGAAGACCATTACAAGAACGCAATTGATGGAGTATCGGTTGGGTTGCGTTCTATTCTTGTTGACCAACCGTATAACCGACACCTAGTAGATCACGACAAGTTACTATATGCTAGAGTGTCTCATACTGAACCATGGAGGCAGATTTATTGTTTAATCAATGATCTGTATTTAGATGACGAAATTAACCAATACCACGCCTAATTATTTATTTGACGTTGATGGCACTCTTGTACCAGTAAGCGGTATATTAGACAAAGCCTTCTTCCACTGGTTTTCAAAGTGGACAGAGACTAACACTTTTTATATTGTCTCATGTGGGACATACGACAAGCTATTGATGCAAGTGGGTAAGCATATTTTGGAGAGGGCTGAAGCTGTATTTGCTTGCGCAGGTAACGCAACATACATCCAAGGCAAGCTTGTTATGCATCACGAAATTGCAATACCAGTAGAGATGCTAGAGTATTTTGATGAGGCTATTGCTGCATCTAACTTTGAAGACAAGCGTTACCCTCACCTTGACTATAGGACTGGCCTTGTTAACTTTTCAATATGTGGTCGAGGTACATCAAGCTTGCAACGAGAAGCATATATGAAATTCGATGCTGTTTCTAAGGAAAGAGAATTGATAGCCGACCACATAAACAAAACATGGCCAAAGTTTATAGCCCAAATTGGCGGTGGCATTGGTATCGACATCACTGAGAAGTATAGAGATAAATCCCAGGTTGCTGACATGGTAGATTGCCCTCTTGTCTTTTTTGCTGATCAAATCAATCCTATGGGCAACGACTTTACATTGGCAAAGAAACTCTTGCTATTAGGTGACAATAGAGTGTATAATGTAAAGGACTGGAAGGAAACGTGGGAGTCCCTCAAAGAAGAGAACGAGGGTCATACTAATGTTATGACACTTTGGTCACTGGAGAACGGCGCAGAAATATGAAACTGCGAAAGATGATTTCTGATCTTATACACAGGAAGCAGAGAATTGCTGAGAAGAAACGTGTAGAAGATAAAGAAGAATTTATTAAGCGGTTACGGCGTGGTCCTCCTACTGAAGCTGAGTTGTTTTTGCAAAGGCTAAAGACAAGACAGCCAGATGGCCGCAGAGGCTTTGATCACGACTAGACTAACACAGGAAATATGATGAGCAGACTATTAGATGAAATGTATGAAACGGCGCTAGGCATGTACAAAGCTGGCTCAATGTCGGCTGAGGAGTTTGCCGAGTTTACGTTTTTGAAGGATCAAGACAAGATGCCTGAGCAGTTTTACGTAGATGAAAATACTGAGGATGAGACCATGGTGGATAATTGTACAGATGAGCAGTTAATCCAATCGGCACAGCGGTATTTCCCTAGCGAGATACGTGCGCGCGATCAGCTACATCATATCGCTAATGAGCTTGCATATCGTTTTGGTGAATATAAGAAACGGCACCCGGAACTTAGTGATGAGGATTTAAAAGCATTTCACGACGCATTAGATGCTCCGCCCAAGCCTAACGAGAATCTAGCAAAGCTATTGCGTGGAGATAGATTACATGCGATTTTGGATTATGCAGAAAATGGTCACGTAACGTTAGACGTAACTGACTGTCCTTTATGTACAATTGTAGAGGTCGATGAGGATGATTGGAAAGGTAAAAGTATTACTCATTGCTCATACCACAAAGCGTTACTCCGTGCATGTAATCGCGATACCATATACGATGATGAAGAAGAATGAGTGTTAAAATTACAGAAGTTGTTGTTTGGCATGAAATGGTACCTCAGTCTGAGGACGAAAGAGCAAGAGACAAGCGCAAATTTTATAATCGCTTAAAGTATGGTGTAGAACCTCGGATGGAGAATAACCCGTGTTCTGAAATTATTTTAGGTAGGTCGGGCTTGTGTTATTTAGGAGATGAAATTGAGAATTGATAACGACATAAAGTTAGATTACAGTGATGTTCTTATACGCCCTAAGCGTAGTACCTTAGTGTCTCGCTACGATGTTACGCTCATTCGTACATACAACTTCCGTCACTCTAGCATCCAATACAATGGCACGCCTGTGATGGCAGCTAACATGGACACAATTGGCACACCTAAAATGGCTGTGGCGCTTGCTGACTACGGTATGTTTACGTGCTTGCACAAAGCAGTTGAGCCTAATTTTTGGGGAGACAACGAAGCGTTTCCGTGGAGCAATGTTGCGGTGTCAACTGGGTCGTCCTCAGATGATTTAGCGGCGTTAGATAAACTGATACGCAGCAATGGCAACATAGATTATATTTGTTTGGATGTTGCTAACGGTTATACGGAAGCGTTTGTTGACACAGTTAAAAAATTACGTGACTGCTATCCTGATCGTGTTATTATGGCGGGCAACGTGGTCACTGGTGATATGACTGAAGCATTGATTATTGCTGGTGCAGACATTGTAAAGATTGGCATAGGTCCAGGCTCGGTCTGTACTACACGCATAAAAACTGGTGTAGGGTATCCTCAGCTTTCGGCTGTGATTGAGTGCGCTGATGCTGCACATGGTCTGGGTGGACATATTATTGCTGACGGTGGATGCACAACACCTGGCGATGTTGCAAAAGCCTTTGCAGCTGGTGCTGACTTTGTTATGCTTGGTGGAATGTTAGCTGGGCATGATGAGTGTGAAGGTCGGGTTGTAACAAAAACAAGAACAATATGGGTTCAGGAAAGTGCTACAGGTCCAAAAAAGCAGCTAGAAGAACAGGTGCCATCACAAATGGAATTTTATGGCATGTCCTCAAAAACTGCACAAGAGAAACACGGTGATGGACTTGCAGAATATAGAGCAAGTGAAGGTAAGCGTGTGCTTGTGCCTTACAAAGGGCCAGTCAAATTGACGGCGCAGGATATACTAGGTGGGCTACGGTCGGCGTGTACTTACGTAGGCGCTAGGACGCTCAAAGACTTGTCTAAGTGTACAACGTTTGTGCGTGTTAGCAACCAAGTCAACCAAGTGTTTGGCAGTTACAATGGAGATATAAATGAATAAGAAGACACCACACGTAGCATACAGATTGTTTAGGACTCCTGGACCGAAGACGTTATTTCATGGTGTGCAAGGATCACGAGCACTGCCGTTGGATGTTGTGTTGGAAGCCGACATTAAACGAGTTTGGAATCCAGGCAAAGTTGTTGGCAAGGGTTTCATCTCAGGGTTTCATATTTTGCCTGACAAGCAAGAGTGCATAGACTATTTGAAGCGGTTTAAGAACGCGGATGATTTAGTTGTGTGCAAGGTGTACGTAGATGAATTTAGGGACAAGCCTAACAGTAAGGTCAAGCTGGCAAGTAAAATGTTTATAGACGCTGACGACTGGTTGAAGGCGTATGCTATAGGACAAACAAAATGAATGATTATTGGGAAGGAAAGGGTTGGATGTATTTAGGCAACGAATATCCCCATTGTTATATTGAAGTGGGTGACTGGTTTAAATATATACACATGGAACCACCAGTAAGGCTGACGTTGGTTAAAACCGAAAACGGCAATAATTTTTACGTGTTGGACGACAAAGATGTCTGATGCATCATTAGCCAAACTAACTACAAGCATTAATCATCTTCAATCACAATTAGATGAGGCGTATGGGTTGGTCAGAGAATCAATGCAACAGACTAATGATTATAAGGAAATGCTACGTAAGGCAGTAGAAACCGCCGAACAAGCGATTGAAGAACGAGACAGACTTTTAAAAATATTTGTACATGGAGCAATATGATGGGTAAAAGATTTTTTAAAATTACAGCAGAGGGCGATGGCGGTGAATTAGTGGTCGGTCAAGTGACGCAGGATTTCCTTAATCACTGGGTGGGCAACGAAGACATACTGGCAGCAGCACTGCTTACGGAACATCTCGGCGAGTCTCCTGTTATGACAAGCAACGGCAATCAAATATGGTTTGATGTGGATAACTTTGAACATCTTGCTAGTGCTTCAGAAGATTGTATCTTATCTGTTGTTGAAGTAGATGCTGACGGCGAAGAAATAGGCGAGACAAAAGACATCGAAGAAGGTTCTCGCGTATATTGTCGAGAAGGCGGAGCAATGTATGACGAAATTCCGAGTGATGCAGAAGAAGGTGATTTTGTCCCTGCAATGCTATGTTTTAAAGCTGAGAAAGGTTTGTTCTTCACTGTCACAGTAGAGACAGACGGTGAAGATTTTGATGAGGAGCAAGTACATCCAGGTGTACTTGAAAGTTCTCACACCCTAATTGAACAAATTTGGTACAAGCAAAAACTAGCAGTTGATTACGATTACATGCATTCTTCAACCAGTACCAAAGACTTTAGTGTTAAGCTGGGCTATATTAGTACATCATGGCAAGCAGAGGAATCAAAAGAACACTGGGTTGATGGTAGTGCGAATGTTAAAGAATCATTTGAATTTATTGTTTAAGGAGAAAATGATGGATGTAGTATTACATAGGAAGATGCAGGCACTTGAGGACGAAGTTCGTGAGTTGAGTAATCGTGTTGCTGAAATGCAAGAAGTTGAATGGGACACCATTGCGAGGATACAATCCCGCGCTGAGGCTGCTGATGAGCTAACGTGGAGTGAGGTTTATGGTATACAAAGCTACCAAGACAATGAGATAATTGAAGCGTTGCGGGCACTATACATGGCTGGTACTTGGTCAACAGAGCATTTGACTACAGAAGAACAAACTGCACTATGGCAAAGAGTAAAGGACCTAACTGGCTGGACAACCAAAGACCCAAGTGCTGGACGTTAAAGATGAAAGACACACTTGAAGCAATACAACGGCTCGCCCATGCGGGCCTAGCTGAGATCGAACAGACGCCCGAACGCGAACACATAGCTAAACTAATAGAAGCATGTGAACGACTCGACGAATATTATAAAGACTGGTGTGAAGAAATAGATGATGAATATGGTGACGAGCGCGGCACAGCATACGAGCAGGGAACTAATATGGAATTTTATATAGAATCCAGCGAGTGGCACAACATAAGTGAAGCATTGCGTGAACTGCGGAAAGATGAAAAATAATGCTTGACTTTCATCTTAATTGATAGTATACTATAGACTGTACATAGTGCAAATAGATGAAGTTTGATAACATTATATTTTGGTCATGTCTTGCGCTAATGGTACTTGGTTTTATCTTTCCAGGGCTTGGACAGATTGGTGCCCTGATACTGATAATGAGATGAAGTTAACCTGGAGAAGAAGATGAGTGGTTTAGAGGACGAATTGGGCAAGCGTGTTTACAAGATTTTAACATGGAACGGCGTAGCCGCACTTATTGTTATGATACTGTTACTTGCATTTTCGTGTGCGGTCAACGCTACGCCGATCTATACGCAGCATGACAGCGATGAGAAGGTTCAGTACAGTTGGCAGTACGAAGATTTCTCTCACAATGGTATGCGACACAACTACCAGTATGGTGATAAAGATTACAGCTACCAGTGGTCAGGGCAGCATGAGGAGCAGTGGCAGGACAGTCACCAGACCACAACAGTTCCTGAGCCAAGCTCGCTTACATTGCTAATGCTCGGCCTAACATTCTTTTTCATTATCTCATACAGTAGGAAAAAGCATGTCCTTCTCAGAAAATAACAGAATACTCGTTGCTAAAATTTTACGCGAGTGTCCTCCATCCAAATTAATTGACACTGGAGCACAAATCGTTAAGCTTGGTGAAGCTAGCCGAGATGACGATGAGGTCCTTCATAGACGTTTATTAGCATTGTATGAAGCTAATAAACCCATTATTACGCTAGAAGAAGCTTCCCGACAACTAGAGAAATTCGCAGAATAAGGTAAATATAACACAACATTTACATTTACATACCCCTATAAGGAAACGATGCGAATAGAAGATCTTATAATCGAAGAAGAGGTATCTAGAATGGATGAAGGACCAATAAAGTCAATGGCGCGTGGCGCAATTGCCACCGCTGGATTAATTGGCGCGATGAATCTACCACATGCTGAAAAGCCAGGCATAGATATTTCGCCGTGGAAGAATCCTAACGTTACAACCACTGCACTTGAACTGCCACCCGCAGACAATAATGTAAGTGTTGCACCCAAAACTGGTGAAAACTGGGCAGAACATAGCACGGCTTATGATTCTCTTGCTACAGGTATTGCTAAGAAATATCGAATTGACAAACCCTTGGCAAGAGAAATTGTTGAGCTTGCATATATGTACGAAGACCCAATCTTTCCTAAAGCAAAGGATATCCTTGCTATAATTGGGACAGAGAGTAGCTTCAATCCTAATGCCCGATCCAAACTACGTAGGGATCCTGCTATTGGTTTGATGCAGGTCCGTCCTAATGTTTGGGGTGTGGATCATGATGAGATGTTGAACAGCATTGAGATACAGATAAAGATAGGTGCTAATGTCCTCAAAAGATATTACGCTCGTACAAAAGATAAAAGCAATGCCGTCCAAGCCTATAATGTTGGTATCACCAAGTTCAAAAAGGGTAAAAGAGCCACAGCCTACCTCGCTAAGTATACAGCAGCCCTAAACCACATCGAATCAATACTCTAAAAACATCTTGACTTTTGTCTTGTTTTCGTGTATAATGTATATACAGGAGAACAAAGATGAAATTCCAACTATCTGACGAACCTATAGATTTCTGTGATCTTACGGGCAAAGATATATTTGCGCATAACCTTGCGGGGACTGTTATTGTCTTTAAGGATTCTCCGTGGAAGGCATTAAAATATAGAGCCAAGCCGCGTGTTTATGCGTTTCAAACTCCGTTAGCAGGGATTGAAATTCTCAAACACCTTTCAAGGTTTGCAGTTTATCCTCAAGAAAACGAATCTCGTTATTACAGATATTATGAACGGACCGGCAACTGTTATGATGATATGGATATTGTTGCGTGGGATCAGCTCGCTCTAAGGATGAACGGTAAAGCAGAATTTAGATTTCATTTAATGAAGGTGCGGGTACCTAATGAAACTCAGCAAGCCGTATAACTTTCACGAATTTACAAGCAAGGATTTGTTCTTGTGTAACCTTGAAGGTACAATTCCATTCTTTGAATATGTGGCTAGAGATGAACGCATGGAAGTGGCGCGCAAGATGCATGAGTTTAAGGGCATAGACGAATTTGCTTGTACATGGTATTTGGCTGAACTCAATTTTGCAACAATAATTTACGAGCGCGGAGTACACGCTGGCGTCGATGCAGTGCTAAAAGCAGTAGAATATAAGTCTCGTTGCTGGACACTTACACAGTTGCAAGACGTACAAGCCATCCAATGGACATCCGTGCTGTCCAATAAATGGGCAGGTGACCCTAGGCGAGTGTTTATTGATGTAATAAACATAGACCAGGAGAAGATGGTAGACATTACAAGGATTAGGACATGAAGTTACATACAATAGATACAATTACAGACAAAGAGTTGTTTATGTATAACTTGCGTAATGAGCTTCCTGCGTTTGCTCCTACTACCGATATAGAAGTACATAGACAGTTTCTAATAGCTTGCGAAAAGAGACAAGCCTTAAAAGGCTTTAGAAAATATATGTATAGTGGTGATGGTACACTCTATGCTTATCAAACATGGGTACGCAAGTCGCCAACACAATTTAGATATGTCTCAATGACTACGATAATAATGGAACTCGCCTGATGAAGGTATATAGATACCAAACGTTTACTGGCAAGGATTTATTCTACTGTAAACTTACAAATATGGTTCCGACGTTCAGTATACAGTTGGGCGATTCCGATGAATTTCTAAAAGCCATGGAAAAATTTGGTAAGGGTTTTGAATTCGATGTTTCGATAATTGATCTCTATAAAGAAACATATTTTAGTAAGTATAATATAACTGTAGACGAGCTAAAAGATATAATTGATACCGAAGAAGAAGATAGGGTAGCTTCTACACCACTTGATGAATGGGAGAAATGAATGAGTGAAACAACGTCGTGGGACTTACACCACATTAAAGCTGCGGAACACGCAGCAACCAAATCAAAAGACCCTAGTACCAAAGTTGGTTGTGTAATTATAGGACCAGACAACGAGCCGCGCTCCAGTGGGTTTAATGGGTTTCCGCGTGGAGTGATTGAGGAAGATGTGGAGCGCGTTTGTGTAAGTCCCGACGGTGATCCTGATCACCCGTTCGCTGTATGGAAACTAAAGCGCACACTTAACAGTCGTTGGGAGAGACCCGAAAAATATTCCTGGATCGTACATGCGGAAGCTAATGCGATTTTCAATGCGGCAAGAGTGGGCATCCCATTAAAGGGTTGCAAGCTATACCTCAATTATTCACCTGCATCATTGTGTACAGGTTGTGCTGGCGCTATTATACAAGCTGGCATTGTTGAAGTCATTGGGCCAGATAGGTTGTTTCCTGGCAAGGGCACGGGCGTACACTATGATATTGATATTGTTCCTAAGTTTATGTTTGATGAGGCTGGTATTATTAGACGAGTAGTGAAAGATGTCTAGTTTGGAATGTCTACCACACAACCTTAAAACGGCACTCGGTATACCGCGCGACTATTGTGAATGGGATACATTTGATGAACGTGCATTATTTTTGCGCAAATTAAAAGGTCAGGACGTTACATTCTTTTTGGAAGAGTTTAATGCTATGGATCCAAACTGGCAAGCTGGTTTGAAGCGTCTAGATTCAATGGTTGGCTTAGATGAATTTTATGTACTTATATTATTTCCGCGAGAACCGTTACCACTAGCTCTTTATATTTGGGAAAGAGGAAACAATGGTAGATTTAAAGATGGCAAGGCCATCTTGATTAAAGATGGCATGTACGTTGGGGGGTTGACACTTGATTGAGTCAACAGCATACGTATTATATTTTCCGGATGACCGGATGTTTTTATCTGGGTCAGCTAGAACATTTTCTCGTACCGAAAAGTTTGAGAAGGCTCGCCTATTTCCTCAAGCTGGCCACGCAAAAAGTTCTGCAAAGCGCCATGTTGGTTCTGTTCTAATACCCGTACAACTTACATTAGATCCGAAGAATATGTTCATAGCAATTTTACAAGGTGATAGCAATGAACGTGAGTGATAAGGTATATGTGTTGGTTAACGGTATTACCCGTAACCACGTGTGGGAGGGTATTATACAAAAGGGTAAGTATATTGATGATCGTGGTGTTGAACATATTAGTGTTCTTCTTCGGCGGCCAGACAACCCCCAAGGTCCATTTGCTCACTCGCATTATGTACCAGCCAAATATATTTTTGCTACAAGAAAAGAGGCTGAGAAGATCGGTTTTATATTGAAGTTAAAAGGTGGCACTCAATGAACGTTGGTGACAAAGTATATGTATTAACTACGCTAGGTGTGTTTGAGGCAGAGGTAACTGGATTGCCGGTGCTTCCTGAAGAGATAATGTTAGATGTGGCAGACAGACAGATTCCGTATTTACGTGCTGATCAAACAATGAGCTCCAAACATTACGATGTATTTCCATCCGGTGATATTTTTACTACAGAAAAAGATGCTGACAAGGCATGGTTCTTGCGCGAGCTTGCGGGCACTATACACGAATTAAGATGGACTGTGAATCAAAAACATCATATGTTTATTAAACTACTAGAGCGTGAATACGAAGACATAACCGGCGACGGCATGTGGGTGAGAAAATGAACGTAGGTGACAAAGTATATATTGCGACAGTGCATGGCGTGAGGTCTGGTGAGGTTCTGCTCACACCCTATGAACGGTTCATAGGATTTAAGAGAGCTACTATGGTGCGTATAGAACCTGAACCAGGATACACGCAAGAAAATCACGACATATCTATTGTTAATGACAATATATTTACAACATATAAGGATGCAGACAAGGCGATGTTTCAACACAAATTGGCTGATACACTTCACACATGTGAAAAGACCCAAAGCCAAATTGAGAAGGAACATGATGATTTTATGAATCCTTTATTGACAAAACTAGCTGATGCTCTAGCAAATGCAATTGATGCAGATATTTTAGAAAACCTATTGAGTGATGTAGAAAATGACACGAATTAATTTAGTAGACCCTTCGGAACTGCACGACCAACACCTCGTTGCAGAGTATCGGGAATTGTTTATGGTAGGGTCTTCCCTGCGCAGATCATTGCAGTCACCACACTGGAATGTTAATCGAATCCCAAAGAACTTTACTCTCAACAAAGGTCATGTGTCTTTCTTTTACAACAAGGGCAAGTATTTGCACAAGCGTTATCAAGCCTTAATACGTGAGATGCAGGGGCGAGGAATGAGTCCTGACCCAGACCGTGTGTTCAAACGCGAGCAATGGCCAGATGATTTATATCTTGATTGGACTCCATCTGAGGACGATAAGAATATTATCCGTCAAAGGATACGTGAGAAGATTGCAATGAAACCGGATTGGTATAGGAAAACACCCACAAAGGTGTTATAATACAACTATGAAAATACTATTCACATTAGCACGACCAATTGATAGACAGAATGGCATTCGCACATTCATAAACGAATCAGTTAAGATATTATGGAGACTGGGTCACCAAGTAGATGTATTGGTAGACACAGTCCCTATTCCCCCAGCTGTCTTTGACGGTGACGGGCAGTTGGTAATAAACTACTCCCAAGACATTGAGGATTGGTTTGCAAACAACTACAAGGGTGGGTACGATCTTATTATAGGTAATGATGTGCAGAGCACAAATGGTATCCTGCGCAATCCCCATGGTGCGCGTGTTATCCATTACATACACACTGGCGGACTAATAGGTCAGAATCTCACGTGTCTAACGGATGATTATGTAGACAGGGAACGCGAACTAATTGCGCGATGCGAGGTTGCTGGACCCCATGCAATAATGCTGCGAAATGCAGCAGGTAAAGAAGGACATGTTATTCATCTTCCCCTTGACTATGATCCGTTGCTTCCTGTAAAGGGTGAGGAACAAAGCGGCATAATGTTTATTGGAGAGGGCGTAGCTCGTAAAGGAGCTGTTGACTTTATTGATTATGTTCGTGCAGGAAACTATGAGGCAAAGATTATCTCAGGTGCGCACAATGATTACTTTGAAGACCGAGGATTTAATCCAAAGTTCTTCGATGCAGACCATCAAGATGAGAAGTATAATTTTATACGGTCTGCGGCTATAGGCATTCATCCATCCCATTGTGAGACGTGGGGTTACGTTGTAATGGAAATGCTGTTATCCAAACCAGTTATTGTTCCCGCTGAATTTGCATGGTCAGAACCCCTTGTTGACTTAGGTGCAGTGCGTGTACCTAAGCATGAAGTCCTACCTACCATCGAACGTTTGTTGGGTCAACCTCACTCAAACGCAAAGGTGCTAGACTACCTCAACGAAGCTGAGAACTGTTGGAAAAGACTTCTCCAGTAAAATCAAAGACTTACAATTATTTTGTAAACTCTATATAAATCAACAACTTGCAAAGTAAGAAACGGTTGACAAATGAGCATAATGATTATATAATTAGATTGTAAGTTAGGAAATACTTAACAACCTCACATGGTTAAATGACCAACAGGGAGAAGACAATGAAGAATGATTATTTTGTAGCAGTTCGTATGTTTGGTGGTGCCGTTAGTGTTACGGCACGCTCCAGATCAAGAAATCCACATTTTGTACACGACGTCACCAGGAACACTGTGGTGAATACACAAAATCCGTTTTATAACCCCGACAACCATACTGAAAGAGAACTTATTGTAGTCGCTGGCGGGCTTAACAAGCGGCAAGCCCAGCGTGTTAAAGATGCGTATCTTGGTGCTATGGTTCTAAACGGTTTTAGCAAAGGTAAAGTAAAGGGAGAATGTGATGAGTAATTTTAATGACGCAATGGTCCAATTTTGGCAAATGCGGTGCGAAGGTGAAATAAAGGCTCGCAAAGCTCGAGATGAGGCAGAAGCTTTCTTGATAAGGGCATTAGAGTTCAAATATAATTTTGAAGAACTGCCCGAACTGTCTCCTTTGTTAAGAGATGGGGTTACGTTTGCTGCTTCTGAAGACGTAGATTATGCAAATGTAGATTTAGGGTTGCCGTGTCGTGATGAATACGACAACAGCAAAAAGGCTGTAAGTGCCAGGATTGCCTCTCGTAGGAAGGTGTACGGTGAGGAGAATATCAATAAGTTATTGAGACATCACTCACGGAAAGTAGTATCAAAGGTGTCACCACAGAGACTTGCTGAAATCTTCGACATGCACGACGAATATGTTACTAATAAGAATACCAATACCGAAAAAAAGCAATCGGTGTCTGAAGTAAAGGTGTTTGGGTCCGAAGTAGATATGCGTAGGGGGTGGCTCAATCGACTTTTTCCAAAGGAATGGAGCGTCCTCACAAAAGATGAGAAGGGTACCATAAATAGCCGCACAAGGATTATATTAGGCGACGATTTAGAATGGAATGAGGGGACCAAGGAGAAAAGCCGCCGGCGACTATTAGAGCTTCGTGCTATTATGCTTAAAAAGGAACCTAGTAAGAATCCGTTGCGTGGTTTAGTATATACTACTATGGGTTGGTGGAGGACAGACGGCGCCCAAAGCAGAGTGTAGAGCAAAAAAGAGCACCTGAGATAGGTGCTCTTTTTCTATCGCGAAGATAAATATGCAGATAACGCACCAGGAACTAACAATGAACAATAGTCAACGTAGAATACAAATCCTCAATGACGTTTTCCAACAGCTAGGTGACCTACTTCCTGAACCTAAGGTAGATGACATACCCGCTAAAAATCATACCGCGTTCCGACTCCCAGCAAACCCGTATAGGATTGCTGCACTTGAGTTGAGAACTAGCCCCAACGAACAATTTTTCCGAATCCTCTTTGACCATAAAAAAGCTCCCGAGACAATGGTAAATTCCCTTTCATCGTTACCAGGAGCACTCAAGTCATCGAGAATCTATTTTGATTACTCGTGGTCTACTGAAGCAGACGTAGCCAACATTGTTGCGGCCCTCAAAGAACTATTGCTTGATGAGCAGGTACAGGATGAGAGTCATTTGTATCCTGTGATGGGGCAGACTTTGTTTGATAGAGTGTACGATCCTGCACAAATTGTAAATAGATATTTGGTCGCATTTAAAGAACGCGATCAATATATGCTGGACTATGCGCGCACGTTGATGGCGGCAGATGCTCACGATTCTACTATCGCAATTAATTCCCCTAGCGCCACGCGCACATATAGGGAACACATTGTTCCTTGCATATTTATACACAAAGAAATTGTTAAGCGGATACAGGAAGGCATTAAGGAAGCTAAAAAGATGGGCTTGCCTTCACTTGTTCCTCATTCAGTCGTACAAGACCTCGAAAAACTTGTTGCTGACAATTTAAAAATTGCATATATCGCTACAGCAGATGCTAATAGGTTGGACAGCACACTTAGGTTGCGCACCACAATGCCCGCTGGATGGAACTGGGGCGATAGTCCTACTGCACGACTAGACGTCAATAATATTCCTTACTAATTTACCTAGGACTAATAATATGGATCTTAAAGAAAGACAAAAAATTATTGCCAAGATCAAGCGTGATATTGATTCCGCACTTGGTGTTGATTCCCGTATTGATCATGCATCTACAGGTCGCAAAGGCACATTAGTTGCCGTAAATGTACCTAAGAAAGGTATGAAGAGTGTTAGTGTTTTATGTGATAGGGAAGGTCGAGTATTAATCAGCGTAGATATTGGTGGTAAAGGCAGCGATGATACATCACCTCTCATACAAGATATTTTAAAGAACAAAGGTTATGTTAATGTTAAACCTGGACAGAAAAATCCTCGTTATGAATATTCATTAGCTAGGTTCGAATACGTATATAATCTTCTTACAAATCACGACGCTTTAGAAGATGCGTCAATAGGCTTGCATACTCCTGCAATATTTGATAAACTATATAGTCCTAAACAAATTATAAACAGGTATTTAAACGCATTTAAAGATAAAGACCAAGACGCTCTTAATTATGCTCGTCATCTAATGGCTGCAGATTTATATGATACAACTATCGCCATTAATTCTCCTAGTCCCGATCGTGGATATAGGGAACACATTGTTCCTTGCATACTTATACACAAAGAAATTATTAATCGCATACAACAAGGTATCAAAGATGCTCAGGCAATTGGGTTGCCATCTCTCGTTTCATATCCAGTCATACAAGACCTCGAAAAACTTGTTGCTGATAATTTGAAGATTGCGTATATTGATCCCAAGGATGCAGCGAGATTGGACGGTCCGTCGGGCTTGCGCACCACAATGCCCGCTGGATGGAACTGGGGCGATAGTCCTACTGCACGACTAGACGTCAATAATATTCCTTATTAATTCCTAACCATTTACTTTTAACTCAAGGATCAGTTAAATGGCAATTAAGAAAACCGATAAATGTAGGCACGATGGATGCAACGAATTCGTTAGACGAGTTAGCACTGTAAATGGTGTAGACTATTTCGGAAGCGATTGTGTTAAATGTCACGCAATACAAACTGCTTTAAACAGCGGTTTTGGCACACCAAGCGAATATACCACTAACAGGAAAAAAACACGGGCAAAAAGTAAAGGGTATAAATCTGTTGCTGAAATGAGCAGGGCAGAAAACTTGGTTAGAGCAAAAAAGAGGGGATATAAATCCGTTTCTGAAATGAACAGGGCGGAAAATCTAGAGAGGGCAAAAAAGAGGGGATATAAATCTGTTGCTGAAATGACTAGAGCAGAAGATCGAGAAAAAGCAAAAAGTCTTGGTCTTACATATACAGAATATAAGAATCGAAACAACTATAAACAACACAGGCTTGATTATTGTGAGAATCGCGATGGTCGTCTGGGGTTTAAATGTACAACTACAATTGTTTCTCCAGCCTTGCAGTTACACGCTGACCATATTAATGGTAACTACAAAGATAATCGTCCAGAGAATATCCAAACATTATGCGGCACATGCCATCCAATTAAAAGTGTTATTTTTGGTGACGGCACAACACCTGGGCGCAAAAATGGTAAGGGATTAATTAAGCGAGGTTCCAAAACTGACCGCCCACTAACTGAGGGCGCAAGGAAAAAGCAAGGTGAAAGAGTACGAAAGAATGTACGTCAGTTATTGCCTAAAAGAAAAGATATACTTCGTGACCTTGGGGTTAAGCTGAACTCCAGGTCGCAAAACCCTAAACATTAGTAAATACTAAAACCTAGACGTTAAAAAAGGGGTAAGCCGAAACCTACCCCCTTTTGCCTTTGCTTCTTCCTATTTAATTTAATCTTCGCCGTAATACGTTAATACTTCTGCCACTACTGGGTCGCGCTCAATGTGTTCACGCTTAAAGTATGTTGATACTATAGCTTCTGACTTCGCTGTTTTAAGTAATTCAAAGAAACTGTTTAGTCCATTCTCCTTTTTGTAGTCTGATTGTCGTAGGTCTCCAGTTACAAACATACGACATCCTTCACCAATCCTAGTTAATGCCATCTTCATTTGCGATGGTGTTGTATTCTGGGATTCGTCAAATATGATTGTGCAGTCTTTGAAAGTGCGACCACGCATATATGCTAATGGTGCTATCTCAATTACGTTCTCCTCTAACATGGTCCGAATATCCTTCGGTGAGTAGTATTCTTCAAAGACGTCAAAAATTGGTCGCGTCCAAGGTTCCATCTTCTTATTGAGGTCTCCTGGTAGGTAGCCATGTTTCTCCTCTACACTGACAGCAGGTCGTGTAATTACTACGCGGGTAATTTTACCTTCTTTAAGGTCGCTGATTGCTTTTTGTACTGCTAGGTATGTTTTACCTGTTCCAGCAGGTCCGATTGCGAACACAATGCGGCGGGATGGGTCGTTTAGATACGTTATGTATTCTTCTTGTGCTGTGTTACGTGGTATTAATTGTACTTTTACTTTTCTCTCTCTGCTTACTTCTCTTGCTTCTTCGATATTAATGACACGACTTAGTCGTGATTGTTTCTTATTACTTCTAGCCATTGTTCCTCCGGGGTAATTTTTTTGGGGGAGACACAGATATCAGCGGACGCTGATTCTGTATGTGTTGCTACCTGTATATTAATTCTCATATACAATATTACTTATCAACCATGTAAACACAATAAACGCAAACATAACTGAAAGCGATAAATAACAGTAACACGTATTTCTGAGGTCATGATGAGATTTGCCGAATTATATGAAACTGATGCTGATCCTATTGCTAAGTTTTCTAAGCTGTATTACGATCACACGCAGGTGCATCCCTTCGATGATGCTGCACGGATTTCCCGTGATGGTAAGTCTATTGCAACATTGCGATCAATGGGTAGCGGAGCAAATGCATATGTCTATCTTGACTCTATACAAACACTTGCTCCAGAAGCGCGAACAGGCTCTTCTTCCGCATTATTACGGCTCATAACAAATATCTCAGACATGACTGGAGTACCTATACACTTAGATGCAAAACCCTACGGCACGACTCCGGGGAAGCTAAACAAGCGACAATTGATTGCTTGGTATAAACGCAATGGTTTTGAAGGCTCAGGTGATAAACTTGTATATAACCCTTATAAAATGGAGAACAAACAAATGAGAAGTTCTGAATTTATGGCAGAAAAGTTGCCGCTAACTGAAGATATCGCTACGCTTACAGCCCTAGCCACACATGCTGGTGGGTTGGTTGCGCAAGGTATACTTACAAAACAAGAGGGTTGGATGTTATTCGCATTTTTAATGAGCCTCCCGTTTGTTGCTACTGGTGGATTTATTGCTATGATGGAATGGGAGAATATCAAATACGCAGTTCAAGATATGATTCGAGACTGGAAAGAAACAGGTGAGATTAGTCCCGATTCAGTCCAAGAAGTTATCCACTGGGGTGAAGAATATATTAATGGCATCGAGAGTAAGGGAGAAAGAAATTATTTCGTTGGCCTACTCAACAAGTATAAAAATACTGATATTACCGATAAGAAAGCTCTTATTCAACTCCAACGCGAACTAAAGAAATATTATGAGAAACTCGAGAATATAAAACGCATGAAGGAAATACAGGCAGAAAGAAGCGAAATAGATGAGATGTATATGGACGCTATGAAAAAAGCAACAAAAGTTGGAATTAAAAATCAACTTAAAAGCTTGTATCGGAAAACGCGGGGTGATTACAAACAATATTTATCCAAAGGCCGTGACACCGATGAGGTTGAGGCAGCCGCCAAAGCCGCCTCAGCGGCAGCACGTAAAGCATTAGAAGATTATATCGACAAACATGGACTAAGATAAAAGTGAGGCTAGACGAAATATTACAAGACGATGAAGGGATAGAAGACGACTTTGAGCGCCTGTCATTTCTTGATGACGATGAGAAAGAGTTTTGGATTCGGTTGTATAAACGTTATCCAGATGAAACATACGAGTGGCTAACCTATCTAACAAACATATCGTGGGGAAGCCGCGGCAACAATAATATGTCTACGCCGTTCCCATCAGCCGCAGCAAGAAAGATTATGAAACCATTTAATAAGAATGGTGGAGTAATATACAAGGGCAGCGATGAGAGTCCTGCTAGACCTCAGGTCACGCTAAACAAACCAACGTTTTGGTCACGTGACATTGAATGGGCACAAGTGTATGGTGATGTTGTATTGCAAACAAACGTTGATGCTTCTGATATCATACTAGACTTAACTGTTGTGCCGTTTGTTTTAGGACCAGAAGAAGCTGGTAGAGAAGATGAAGTAATACTAGACGCTGGAACTTATAACGTTTCGGTTAGCGGGAAATAAAGATGAGATTAGACGAAATAACAATTGCCAAATACTATGATGGACCACGCTACTGGTACCATGCGTTGTTTGCCCGTCACCTAAATGCACAGGGTGGGATTGATCCATATCCCCTTCCACGTAGCGAACAAGAACTATCTAGGTTATTTAGAGACTGGAAAGATGGCGACGGAGTTGTTTATCTTTCCCAACAACCTATTAACAGCGATGCATTAAAGATTGATATTACAAAGCTTGACTTAGATAATAAGTTTCGCTTTACAGGACAAGTAGAAGGACATGCAGTTTATCACGGAACTATTCCAGCAGAGGCAATAGAGAGGAAAGATAATGGATAACAGGGTAGAAGAAGTTAAAAGGCTAATAATGAGTTTGCCAGACGCTAACGATTATATATTTAGATACAAAGGTGATATAGACGATGGTATGCCTTGGCACGTTACAAACGAATGGCTATGTGGTAGTTTTGCTGGACGGAGTTTTTCGGGAGGCACACCAGAAGAAGCCATTGTAAAACTTATAGAGTATTTTGATAATCACCAAGGACATCCTAGTATGGTCGGGCGTATTATTGGTCAATCTGGTTGGCCTGATATGGCTGAGGTTACCGACTTTGTTCGTGAACAGTGTTTTGATTGCGACCCAGAGGATTTCGATTAATAATGAAGCTGTACGAATTGCTAAACGAGTATGATGCTCCAGACATCCAAGGGTATGCTCCACGGGGGTATCCAAAAACACTCGACCAACCGTTATACCCCGCAGATGCTACTAAACAACTCGGACAAGGAGCATACTCCATTGTTTATTCGCATGAAGACACTCCACACGATGTCCTAAAAGTATCTCGCAAAAACACCTGGGGTTTCCCTCGCGCCGATGGTTTTATTGTTTACCTCAAATGGTTGCTTGAAAGCGAGTATAAAGATTCACGCTACGCACCAAGATTACGCTCTGCAAGACTAGCTAAAGATGAAACTACTTTCCAAGTACGTATGGAGAAACTAGAAGACCTAAACTCGTTGCGAGCCTCAGAGCTGCTAAACATTATCAAAGCTAACTTTGATGATGCATTCTTCCGCAATACTATAAAAGCATATACAGAAAGAATGGAAAAGTTACGACTACAGATAGGTAGTATGTATACACCAGCAGAAGCAAATCGCAAAATCTCCGAATACAATGGTGGACTAGTATGGGATATAGTAGAACGCATTGATGATATTGCGCGTATGAGAGTAGATGCTAACGATCCAGACCTCACAGCCTTTTTAAGAGCTATATTTAAACTATCCCTAACTTCCGATTTTACGATGGACTTATCCAATCCTGGAAACACAATGGCGCGTAGAACCCCAATGGGAGTACAGCTAGTAATCACAGACCCTCTTGGTGGAAAAGGCATATGAAACTGTGTGAGTTAATGTTACGTGAGTATGATGTGAAAGTCTCCCCCGCCATGCCAACCTCTGATATGTACGGACGATTAAGCAAAGGAACTGGAGAATTTATTGGACAAGGCAAGTTCGCAGATGTATATGGCAACGATACTAACCCTCACGATGTAATGAAGATCAGCAAGAGTCAAGATCAAATTGGTCATAGCTCCTTAGATGTAGACGGATATACCGCCTTCTTACAAGCTATAGCCAACGATAAAGAGATGCAGGACAACCCACATTTCCCAAGAATACGCCAAGTACGTATGGATAAAGACAATAAACAATTCCAAGCACGAGTAGAAAGACTTACCCCACTACAGAAACTCTCCCCAAGAGAACTGTATGAGTTAATTAGACGCTATTGGCCAACCGCTGAATCGAAGCTTAAATACCTGCAAGGTCATGTTAAACTGATAAAGAACAGTGATAAAGAAGACCTACGAGATAGAGTAGAAAACTTCCAAACCTCCGCAGAGAACAGTATAGTAGACTTAGTACAAGCAACCTACAACGGTAACACACAATCTTCCTACAAAGAACTAAACACGGCTCTCGATTGGCTATACGCCACCGGTCACAACACTAACTTCCAACCCGACCTACATAGGTTTAATATAATGATTAGAAGAAGCAACACGGGTAATACATTAGTATTAAACGACCCTCTTGGCTACCCAAACATAACATGAGAAACGATCAATGAGACTGCACGAACTAAACGAAATAACTTACAAAGAAATAGAGTTTGTATGTAGTAATAAAGACTTCGCCCACGCTACAGGGCGCGAAGCGCAAGTGCGATTTTTTGGAATACTAAAAGAAATCCCCGGATTACTCCCTTATATGCAAGAATGGAAGACCGACCAAGAAGAAGAATACTCCCTCTCAGTCATTATTACTAATAGAGAAGAAGAACAAACTCTCTCTAAGCTCGTACTACGATTAGCTAGAGATAGAAACGTTAAAGTCGATCTTATTAAAAGAGTCTCTAATACGGTAGTAGACGATGTTGTTACAGGAAGATTAGAAAGACTAGTACAAGAGTCATTAACTAATAGAGTTAATAGCATAGTCAAAAAGACCGTAGAAAACAGATTATCCGGCGTGCCGGAAGGCAGGAGAGATTTAACCGAATATGACGCGGAAATAGGTCAGGTACCGCCCGCAGGACGGAGATTCAGCCTGGATAACAGTTATAAGGACTCTAAGACGAAACGGTTGGGTGGCGGTAGGTATTCAGTGGCAGTACAGAATCCTGACAATCCGCATGATGTAGTGAAGATGTCCAAGTCTAGCACAGGCTATATGGGCCGTATAGAACAAAACGATGGATACATAGTGTTCGCGAACGCTCTGGCTAAGGATAAAGACATGCAGGATAACATCCACATGCCTAAGATCCGTACATATAAAGTGACAG
>Ga0208305_10000132_pt1 | contig 42757 bp, 37 predicted proteins | sample ColrivemetaGS741_FD_187605 | JGI IMG/M metagenome (GOLD analysis project Ga0208305, IMG submission 187605) | Estuarine microbial communities from the Columbia River estuary - Flood tide ETM metaG S.741 (SPAdes) (version 2) | ecosystem: Environmental > Aquatic > Marine > Intertidal zone >... | reverse complement strand
TTAAGCCAAAATTCAAGAAATATAACGTTTTATGAAGCAAGAAATTACAATCGGTTAGAAGCCATTTATTTTCCAAAACAAAGTGAATTTCCATTTTATTGTTATGAATTAGTTTTGAATGAAAAATAAATCTAAAATATCATTTAAAGCAATAAATAAGCTAGCAATTCCTGCTATTATATCTGGTATTGCAGAACCTTTACTTTCTTTAACGGACACTGCAATTGTTGGAAATATTCAAGATCATTCAACTGAAGCACTGGCAGCAGTTGGAATTGCGGGTTCTTTTATTTCAGCATTAATTTGGATATTGGCACAAACACGTTCTGCCATTTCAGCAACAGTTGGTAAGTACTTGGGGGCAAAAAAACTAAATGAAATTAATAGTTTACCAGCCCAAATTATTGGAATTAATCTGCTTCTAAGTGTGTTTATTTGCATTGTTAGTTGGGTTTTTGTAAATGAGATTTTTCAATTATACAATGCAGATGGTTTAATTTTAAGTAATTCTATTGAATATTTCAAAATTAGAGTCATAGGATTTCCTTTAACACTGTTTGTTTTTTCTGTTTTTGGAATTTTTGGAGGACTTCAAAACACTTTTTGGCCAATGGTAATTAGTATTGTTGGTGCAGTTTTAAATATAGGTTTAGACTTTTTATTGGTTTTTGGATGGGAAGGAATTTTGGAACCAATGAATATTGCTGGAGCTGCTTGGGCAAGTGTAATTTCTCAAATAGTTATGGCTATTTTAGCATTAGTATTATTGTTGAAGAAAACACCTTTTAAACTTAAAATTTCATTCCCCTTAAATAAAGAAATAAAAAATTTACTTTCAATAAGTTTAAATTTAGCCATTAGGGCAGCTGCTTTAAATGTCGCTCTATATTTGGCGAACTCATTCGCTACAAAATATGGTAGTAATTATATAGCCGCTCAAACAATAGCGTTTCAAATATGGTTATTTTTTGCATTTTTTATTGATGGTTATTCAAGTGTTGGCAATATTGTTTCAGGGAAACTTTTAGGAGAACAGAACTTTAAAAAATTATGGAGATTAAGCGTTAAACTTAGTAAATATTCCATAGTAGTGGCTTTTATTTTAGTATTTATATGTGGTATCTTCTACTTTCAAATTGGAAAATTATTTTCAAATGATCAGGAAGTTTTAGCTTCCTTTTATAGTATTTTTTGGATTGTTTTATTAATGCAACCAATTAATGCAATTGCTTTTGTTTTTGACGGAATTTTTAAAGGTTTAGCAGAAGCTGCAACTTTAAGAAATTTATTAATTGTAGCAACTTTTTTTGGTTTTTTACCCGTGCTGTTAATAGGAGATTTTTTTGAATTAAAACTATATGCCGTTTGGATTGCATTTTCTGTATGGATGTTAATTAGGGCAAGTGTTTTAGTGGTGAAATTTAGAAGGAAATATTTGCATAAAAACATGTAACTTTGAAAATTATGAACAACGGAAGTATATATACACATATTCAAAATAATATAGCAACTATTGAGTTTTTTCATCCTGCTAGTAATTCATTTCCTAGTGAGTTGTTACAAAGGTTAACAAAAACATTTGAGGAGTTAAGTATCAATTCAGAAGTTAAAGTTATTGTGTTAAAAAGCGAAAAGGAAGATGCTTTTTGTGCTGGAGCTTCATTTGATGAATTAATGTCAATAACAAATTTTGAAGATGGAAAACAATTTTTTTTAGGTTTTGCAAATGTTATAAATGCAATGCGAAAATGCACTAAATTAATTATAGGAAGAGTACAAGGGAAAGTTGTTGGAGGTGGAGTTGGCTTGGCTGCCGCATGCGATTATTGTTTGGCAACTGAACAAGCTTCTATTAAACTTTCTGAATTAACTATTGGTATTGGTCCTTTTGTAATTGAACCCGCTGTTGAACGAAAATTAGGATTGGCTGCATTAAGTGAATTAACTTTAGATGCAACAAAGTGGAAAACTGCGTATTGGGCAAAAGAAAAAGGGTTGTTTTCAACCGTTTTTCAAACCATTGAAGAATTAGATAAAGAAGTTGAAAATTTAACCTTAAAACTAGTAAATTACAATCCAGATGCTTTAGTAGAAATGAAAAAAGTTTTTTGGAAAAACACAGGTAATTGGGATAAAATACTAGAAGAAAGAGCTGAAATTAGCGGAAAGTTAGTGTTGTCTGACTTTACAAAAAAAGCACTTAAAAAATTTATAAAGTAAGAATGATTGGAAGTTTTATAACACTTTTTCAACAAGTAAATGTTGAAGAGAAAATGAAAAATGCACCTGATGGAAATTATGAAATTGGAGTAGTTATTGGAACGTATCTTCCTTTTATTGTTTTAGTTGGCATTGCTTATTTTGTATATTATAAAGCCAAAAACAGAAAAGATTTAGAAGATTAAAAATATAAACTCAAAGAAGAGATGAGTAAAATTAGAATTACTAAACAATTTGATTTTGAAACTGGACATGCATTATATGGCTATGATGGTAAATGTAAAAATGTTCATGGGCATAGTTATAAATTATCAGTTACTGTAATTGGTACACCAATAAATGATGTTTCAAATGTAAAGTACGGGATGGTGATAGATTTTGGAGACTTAAAAAAAATTGTTTTGTCAGAAATTGTAGATAAGTTTGATCACGCTACTGTTTTTAATAAAAACACACCACACATAGAATTAGCTGCGGAACTTGAAAAAAGAGGACATAGTGTTATTTTAGTAGATTATCAGCCAACAAGTGAAATGATGTTAACAGATTTTGCTAAAAAAATTAAAAAAAGATTACCGTCAACTATTAAGTTACATTCTTTAAAATTAAGAGAAACAGGAACCTCGCACGCAGAATGGCACGAAAGTGATCAAAATTAGTTTGGATAATTATTCTGAACTTGTTTCAGAATCTCATTATTTTAAATCCTATTTTATTGCGAACCTAAAATAATTTTATGTCGACTCAGAAATTACTTACCATTAAAGGTATTCATAGTATTATTTAAACCAGCTGTACCAAAAGATTTAATAATTTCACATCCTTTTTCTAAACGTTCAGGAAGCGCTTTGTTTTCTTCAGTGTCCCATTCTCCCAAAACATAATCAACTTGTTTTCCCTTTGAAAAATCTGCACCAACACCAAACCTAAAACGTGCATATTGTTGTGTAGTTAAAACGGCATTAATATCTTTCAAGCCATTATGTCCCCCATCACTTCCTTTGGCTTTTACCCTAATTGATCCGAACTCTAAGTTTAAATCATCACAAATAACCAATAAGTTTTCAATAGGTATTTTTTCTTTAGCTAACCAATAATTAACTGATTTTCCACTCAAATTCATATAGGTTGAAGGTTTCAGTAAAATAAAAGTTCTACCTTTAAATCTGAATTTAGCTATGGATCCTAATTTTTCACTTTCAAAAGTGATGTTTTCTTTGGTTGCTAAATAATCTAAAATTTTAAAACCAATATTATGCCTTGTGTTTTCGTACTTCTCACCTATGTTTCCAAGACCTACAATTAAAAAAGATTTCATGTTTTTTTCTGTTGAAATATTGTTTTTAAATTCAAAAATTAATTTCGCTAATTTTTTAAATATCATTTAGCAAAAGTACTAAAAAAGTATGCTTTTTTTAAAAAGAAAAAGCGTTGCAATTGCAACGCTTTTATATAGTTTAATAAATTTAAATTTATTCTGCAGAAGTTTCTTCAGTCGCTCCTTCTTCAGCAGTACCTTCTTCTTCACCTTCTTCTTCCTCATCAGTAAGTACAGCACTACGTGCAGTTCTAACCTGAACAACTACTGTGTTATCTGGATGTAAAATTGAGAATTTTTCATTTTCTAAGGCAGTAACATATAATTTATGTCCAATTCTTAGTTTTGAAATATCAGCATTTAAAAAGTCTGGTAAATCAGCAGGTAAAGCTCTTACACTTAATTTACGCATTGCAAAACGTAGAGAACCACCGTTCATAACTCCTGGAGAGTTACCAACTAGTCTTACAGGAATATTCATAGTTACTAGCTTATCATCAAATAATTGATAAAAGTCAACATGTAAAATACTGTCTGATACTGGGTGAAACTGAATGTCTTGTAAAATTGCATTGTAAGTTTTTCCGTCTAACTCAATCGTTGCTGTATAAACGTTAGCCGTATACACTAATGGTTTGAATGAAACTTCATCAGCTGAAAAGTGTAATGGCTTATCCCCTCCGTATAATACGCAAGGTACCTTTCCAGCATTACGTAAGGCTTTAGTAGCTACTTTACCCACGCTTTCTCTATGAGATCCTTTGATTGTAATTGATTGCATTTATTTATATTTAATTATTATTTACATTAAAAATTGTCCACTTATTGATCTGTTATCCTGTACCTTATGCATAACATCAGCGAATAAAGGGGCGCAAGATACAACTTTTATTTTAGAAGATTCTCTTTTTAAAGGAATTGTATCAGTAACTATTAATTCTAGTAATTTTGACTTCTCAATTTTTTCATACGCATTGCCTGATAATATAGGATGTGTGCAAATAGCTCGTACACTTAAGGCTCCTTTTTCCATCATTAAATCGGCTGCTTTTGCAAGAGTTCCTCCAGTATCAATCATATCATCAACCAGTATAACATTTCTTCCTTCAACTTCACCTATTAATTCCATTGTGTCAATTACATTTGCTTTAAGGCGTTGTTTGTAACAAATTACCACTTCACTTTCTAAGTATTTAGAATAAGCGTAAGCTCTTTTTGATCCACCCATATCAGGAGAAGCAATGGTAATGTTTTCAAGATTTAAACTTTTTACGTAAGGTAAAAATATGGTTGAAGCGAATAAATGGTCAACAGGCTTTTCAAAAAATCCTTGAATTTGATCAGCATGTAAATCCATAGTCATTATTCTAGTTGCACCTGCAGTTTGAATTAAATTTGCAACTAATTTTGCGCCAATTGCAACTCTAGGTTGGTCTTTTCTGTCCTGTCTGGCCCAACCAAAATAAGGTATTACGGCTGTAATATGCCTGGCTGAAGCTCTTTTTGCAGCATCTAAAATTAATAGCATTTCCATTAAATTGTCCGATGTTGGGAAGGTAGATCCAATAATAAAAATTCTTCTACCTCTAACAGAGTCAACTAATGCTGGTTGGAATTCTCCATCACTAAACTTTGATAAGGCTACATTACCAAGCTCAAGGCCGTAATGATTGGCAATTTCTTGAGCCAAGTGTTTACTTTGGCTACAAGCAAATATTTTAGGTTCAAGCTGACAGTTTCCCATTTTTTTTAGTTGTGTTGTGTTTGTGCTGCAAATTTAAAATTATTTATATAGTATTTAAGTAACTTAATGAAAAATTTATGTTTTAGATGAAAAAAAATTATAAATTTGCAAACCAAATGAAAATGCCTCGATGGCGGAATTGGTAGACGCGCTGGATTCAAAATCCAGTTCTTTCGGGAGTGTGGGTTCGATTCCCACTCGGGGTACTAAACTGAAAAATAAGCCACTTAACAATCAATATGTTAAGTGGCTTATTTTTTATTTAAACAAAAATATTGACATATCCTAATTTTAAGTAAAAAAAACGAGCACTTAAAAAATAATTAATTGCATATCAAGGGTTAATATATTGAAAAATAGATAGTTAAAATTTTAATTTTTTTTCAAAACCAATTTAAAAATAGCGCATCTTTGTCAACCACTAAGAAAGAACGAAATCGATTTAGTTCTTTTTTTTGCGGTTGATTAAAACAACAAATAAAAGAAGATTATTAATTCAAACTATTAAGGAATGAAAACAAAGTTTAATGGAATTTTAACACTCCTTCTTGTGTTATTAGTGCAGGTTGCATTTGCACAAGAAAAACCAATTTCAGGTACTGTTTCCGATGAGAGCGGACCTTTGCCTGGAGTAACAGTATTAATTAAAGGTACAACAAAAGGTACCCAAACTGATTTTGATGGAAAATATCAAATAGCTGCCAATAAAGGCGATGTACTTGTGTTTTCATTTGTTGGAATGAAATCTAGCAGTGTTACCATTGGTGATTCTAAATCTATTAATGTTACTATGCAAGAAGATTCAAACTTGCTGGAAGAAGTAGTAGTTGTTGGTTATGGTGTTCAGAAGAGAACAGATGTAACAGGGGCAATTTCAAGTGTATCAGGAAACGACATTAAAGGGTTGGTTACTCCAAGTTTTGAAAGTCAACTAGCAGGAAGATCTGCAGGGGTTCAAATTACTTCAAATACAGGTGTTGTTGGTGAGGCACCAAGGATTAGAATTAGAGGTATTGCTTCTATTGGATCGGGAACATCTCCTCTTATTATTGTTGACGGAATGCCTATATATTCCGGAGATGTTGGTGGGTATGCTTCTGCTAATGGTTTAGGGGATATTAATCCAAACGATATTGAATCTTTTGAAATCCTAAAAGACGGTGCTGCAAGTGCAATTTATGGTTCAAGGGCTGCAAATGGAGTTATATTAATTACAACAAAAAAGGGGAAAAAAGGGACAATGAAAGTAAGTTTCAATACTGTAACTGGATTTGCTAATGCAATCAACACTTTTGATTTATTAAAAACTGAAGATTTTTTAGTAATTGCTAACGAAAAAAGAACTAATAGAGCTCAAACTCCTTGGGCTATTGGTAATGAATATAACACAGATTGGCAAGATGAAGTATTAAATAATAATGCTCTTCAAATGGATTACAATCTTTCAATGAATGGAGGAAATGATAATACAAAATATTTCCTATCTTTTGGATATACCGACCAAGATGGTATAGCTGTTTCAAATAGCATGAAAAGATATAGTATTAGATCTAGTGTAGAACACGACCTAAATAAATGGTTAACTATTGGCGGTAATTTAGCTGTAACTAGAACTGAATATAATGGGTTGAATACAGGAGGAAGTTCATTGTCTGGAAATGTTTACAATGCAACAAAACAATTGCCAAACACTCCAGTTTATAATCCTGAACATCCAACAGGGTACAATTTATCTATAGATAATAATGTTGTTGGACAGTGGGATAATACTGATCCAGTTGGTGATAATATTTCCAATATAGCGTATGCTTTAGCGCATAATGTGTATAAATCAAAAATCAATAGAACAATAGCCGGCGCTTTTGCTTCTATAAAATTAACAGAAGGTTTAACTTACAGATTTCAGGCTAGTGCAGATAATCCTCTAACTTCTGGATTTTTATATTGGAATCCTGTACATGGCGACGGTAAAGGTTCAAATGGAAGATTACAAAATAACAGTTCAGATTTGTTAAGATGGAATGTTCAAAATATTGTAAATTTAGACAAAACTTTTTCAGATACGCACAATTTGAGTTTAACAGGTGTTGTTGAGTATCAAAAGGAAAAAAACCAATCATTTTTTGGATATGGGACCAATTTGCTTGATCAATTTTATAATCAAAATTTGGTTACAGGATCTTATGGGACTCAAGAATCTGGTGGAAGTGTAACAGAAAATGGTATTATGTCTTATGTAGCAAGAGTAGGTTATAATTACAATCAAAAATATTTCCTTCAAGGGTCAATAAGACGAGATGGAATTTCAAAACTTAGTAAAGAGAATAGATGGAATAACTTTACAGGATATTCTGCTGGGTGGAATATTGCGAATGAAGAGTTTTTTAAAGGTTTAAATTCTAACATATCTATGTTGAAATTAAGAGGGTCTTACTCTGAGGTTGGAAACACAGATATTGGTAGTTATCCATATCTAGGCTTAACTTCTGCTTCTCAATATGGAAATTTAAATGGTATTGCTTTTACGCAGTTCGGTAATGACCAGTTACTTTGGGAAACAAGTAAAAAAACTGACTATGGTTTTGATTTAGCGATGTTTAACAACAAACTTAAGTTTACATTTGATTACTTTAATAATGATATTGACGGGTTAATTTTAGATGCACCAGTACCACATTCTTTAGGTGTTCCAGACAATAGAATAAAGAAAAATATTGGATCTATGAGCAACAAAGGTTATGAGTTCTCTGTTGATTATAATGCCATTTCAACAAAAGACTTTAACTGGAATATCAGTGCAAATGTTACTTTGGATAAAAATGAAGTTTTAAGCATTCCTGATGGTCAAGATATATTAGGGGGGACATTTTCAGATGCTAACTATGCACAAAATTTAATTATTAGAGAAGGTGAATCTATAAATTCACTTTATGGATATAGATATTGGGGATCAAACCCTGCAAATGGAAATCCAGTATATTATAAGGCTGATGGTACGTTGGTTCAAGGTAACTTAGCAGCAACTACTAATTACAAGGTTTTTGACCCTGCAAACCCTAGTGATATAACTCAAGCATCTTCTTTAAGTTCAGCAGAGGATAAAGTGGTTTTAGGGAATACATTGCCGACTTATTATGGAGCAATAATTAATAAAATGGACTACAAAAATTTTGATTTAACCTTTATGTTTAGATTTAGTGGAGGGAACAAAATTTTTAATTCTACGGGTAGAGACCTTATGACTCAAAATTTAAATAATAATGGAACTGCAATACTAGGAAGATGGCAAAGTGTTGAAAGTCCTGGTGACGGTGTTACTCCAAAGCTGTGGGCTAGTAGCAATACTTTTACAAACCTAACTGGGCATGCAACTTCTAGATTTGTTGAAGATGGAGATTTTATTAGTTTAGACAATATTACCTTGGGTTATAAACTTCCTTTGTCTGAATCTAAAAGACTGAATGTAGATTTAATTAGATTCTATATTCAAGGTCAAAATTTAATGACCATAACTAATTATAATGGTCTAAACCCGGAAATGGAATCTGGTGGTGTAGATCTAAATGGAACACCACGTACAAAGATTATATCTTTAGGTATAAATGTTAATTTGTAATATATTTAATATGAAAAAAATATTTAATTTTTTAATAATTTCTGTTATTGGAATCGGGATGATTTCATGTTCTGAAGAAAGTCTTTTGGATCTTAGTCCAGTAAATAATATTTCGATTGATGACGCATTTTCGTCTCCTTCGCTAATTGAAAGTTCAATTAATGGTATGTATAATGCTGCTGCTATTGGGCAGTATAATAGTACTAATCCAAATGGAGGTAGAGGATATGTATGGGGTGCTGCATTTGTTGAACAAGGAGACTGTAGAGGTGAAGATGTAGTTAATACTGCAACATTTTACCAATTAACTTACACAGCAACTTATGACCCTACTACTGCTAATAATGTGTATTATTGGATAGATGGTTACCGATTGATAAATAGAGCTAATTTGGTTATTGAAGGTGTTTCTAAAGCAATTGCAAATGGTACCATTACAAAAGCTGTTGGAGATGACTACATTGGTCAAGCAAAGTTTTTAAGAGCTATTACTCATTTTGAATTGTTAACTTATTTTGCAAGACCTTATAATTTTACGTCTGGAGCTTCTCATCCTGGGATTCCTTATAGAGAAGTTGGAATTGACACTCAAAATGAAATAGACACTGAGATTTTAATGGGTAGAAATACGGTTGCTGATTGCTATCAAAAAGTTTTAACGGATTTAACTGACGCTGAAACATCAATAACAAACACAACTTTAACAAAAGCTTCTAAGAAAGCAGCAATAGCATTTAAAACAAGAGTTTATCTTCATATGAGAGATTGGGATAAAGTTGTTTCAGAAGGTGCGAAGATAAAAGGAACTTATACTCTAACTGCTTCTCCAAATGGTCCTTTTATGGATAATTACTTAAACACAGAATCTATATTTTCAACTTTACAAGTAGCGACGTTAAACCCAGGTGTAAATGCTGCCCTTGCTTCTCAATATAACAGAAGAACACTTGTTTGTATTAGCCCAATAATATGGAGAGATCCAAGTTGGTTGGTTGATGATAAACGAAGAGAAGATAATTCAACAGCAACAGATCGTGGTACAGGAATGGTATTTACAGCAAGTGGTAAAAAACACACCCTTAAATACAAAGATGGTGTAACTTATACTGATGCTGCACCAGTTATAAGATATGCTGAAGTACTTCTGAACATGGCGGAAGCACACGCAAGAAAAACGTCACCAGATTTATCTGCTTCTTTAGCCTTGTTAAACGAAGTTAGAAATAGAGCTTTGGCAAATGTTGCAACTCAAGAGTATAAAATTGCTAATTTTAACAATGCAACTGCCTTGGTGGGAGCAATTTTAAAAGAAAGAAGAATAGAATTTTTGATGGAAGGAAGAAGATGGTCTGATATTCACAGGCTACAAAATGACAATATGCATCCAATAAATGGTATTCCACAAAAGGTTGGAAACGGAAGCCCACCTGCTGCTTCTTATGCATTAGGAACCCCTTACTCTGGCCCTTATGGTGTTGATGCAATACTGGGAAGTGATTTTAGATTTCTATGGCCTATTCCAGCGGTTGAGATAAATGCAAATCCAACATTGGCTAAAGAACAAAACCCAGGGTGGTAATTTGTTTTTGAATCATTAATATTAAAAAAAGAAGGCTATCTGAAAAGGTAGCCTTCTTTGATTTATCTATATTCGTAAAAGATTATGGAATCCATCAGGAAATTCTATTAAAACTAGGAGCTTTTCAATCCTAATTTATGACCTGAAAAGGCATAATACAGTATAATTAAGTAACAAGGAAGTAAAATCCAATATCCCGAAGTTGAAGATGCTGCAGTTGCTATAACTTCGCTTAATCCTTGCGCAATTAAATCAGTTTTTTTAATATCAACAAGCTTTCCATATAATAAAGGTAAAATAGCACCTCCTGAAATTGCCATAATTAATAAAGCCGAAGCCGTTTTTGTAAATTTACCTAATCCGCTTAACGCTAAAGGCCAAACAGCAGGCCAAACTAAGGCATTTGCAATTCCTAAACCAGCTACAAATAAAACAGATATAAAGCCCGTTGTAAATACAATACAAAAAGTAAATACAATTCCTAAAATAGCACTTGCCTTTAAAGCAAAAGCTTGACTTATGTATTTTGGAATTAAAAAGATTCCCAGACCATAAGTTGCAACCATCGCCATTAAAGTAAAAGTTGTAAAGTATTTTGCTTCATCGCCTGATATTCCTAAGGAAATTCCGTAAGCTATAATAGTGTCACCTGCAATAACTTCGGCACCAACATATACAAACAAAGCTACCACACCTAACCATAAATGAGGAAATTGAAAAATACTTGTTTTTGATGTTTCTCCATTGTTTGGTTCATCAATTGGTTCAGCTTCCACATGTGGTAATGGCGCTTTTCTAATTAATATTCCAAGTAAAAATAAAACAGCCGACATAATTATATAAGGCATTACAACACTATCTGCCATCGTATTTAGCAAAACATCTTTTTCGTCAACAGTAGCAACACTTAATTTATCTTTTGTTTCTTCAATACCAGACAATAATAAGGCTCCAAATATTAACGAACCTAAGGCTCCTGCTACTTTATTGGCGATTCCCATAATAGAAATTCGTTTGGCTGCACTTTCAATAGGCCCCAAAATGGTAATGTAAGGGTTTGAAGCAGTTTGTAATAAGGTCATTCCCATTCCCTGAATAAATATTCCAGCTAAAAACACCCAATAAGTTCTGGCTTCTGCGGCAGGTATAAAAACCAAAGCTCCAATTGCCATAATAATTAAACCTAGCGACATTCCTTTTCTAAATCCAATTTTTTCTAAAATATACGATGCCGGCAATGCCATAACTACAAATGAAATATAGGATGCAGACGCAACTAAATAAGATTGGGTAGCGGTTAATTCATTGATGGTTTTCATAAATGGAATTAACGCACCATTTATCCAGGTAACAAAACCGAAAATGAAGAATAATCCTGCAATAATTAGTATTGGAATTAAAGTACTGTTATTTTTAGTATTTAAATTCATAAGTGACTTTTAAGTTAAAAATTTTTCTAAAGTACTATTTTAATTTTGAAGTAGTAAGTATTTTGATTTAATACATTAAGAAAAATTTAACATATTCAAATAGGGTAAATTACTTAATTAAACGACTGTATGATAATTATTGTTTAATTTTGAAGTTTTTACAAAAAGAATCACCCTTTAATATGAAAAAATTAGTTGTATTTCTTTCACTATTCGTAGTTTCAATTGGCTTTTCTCAAATTCATGACCCTGTAAAATGGGACACTTCTGTTGAGAAAATTTCAGAAACTGAATATGATTTAATAATAAATGCGAGTATTGAAAAAAACTGGCATTTATATTCACAAAATGTACCTGAAGACGGACCAATTCCAACATCATTTTCCTTTGAAACCACTAATAATTTTGAAATAGTTAGCAAAACTTCTGAAGAGAAAGGGGTTACAGTTAATGATCCTGTTTTTGAAATGAAAATTAAGTATTTTGAAAATAAAGCAACGTTTAAACAGCGTATAATATTACTTTCAAAAAATGCATTTACAATTAACGGAAGCGTTGAGTTTATGGTGTGCGATGATGCTAGTTGTTTGCCGCCAACTGAGGTAGATTTAACGTTTACAATTCCAGTTGCAAGCGGTGTTAATTTTTCTGCTAACCCAGTTGATGTAAATGAAAATGCTGATGAAATTTCAGAAAACACAAAAGTTGTTGAAACTAAAACCCCAAAATCAAAAGATAGAAGTCTGCTAACAATATTCATCATAGCTTTCTTCTCAGGTTTTGCAGCATTGTTAACACCTTGTGTGTTTCCTATGATTCCAATGACGGTTAGTTTTTTTACAAAACAGAGTAAAAGCAGAGCAGCCGGAATTAAAAACGCCATTATTTACGGAGCTTCCATTGTAATAATTTATGTGGTTTTAGGATTGTTGGTAAGCACCATTTTTGGTGCAGATGCTTTAAATGCACTATCTACCAATGTTTGGTTTAATATTATTTTCTTTTTGCTATTGGTAATTTTTGCAGTATCGTTTTTAGGTGCTTTTGAAATTGTGTTACCAAGTAGTTGGGGAACAAAAGTAGATGCGCAAGCTGACAGAGGTGGAATAATCGGAATTTTCTTTATGGCTTTGGCTTTGGCAATTGTCTCTTTTTCATGTACAGGACCCATTGTAGGAACATTGCTTGTTGAAGCAGCAGCAGGAGGAAATCAGATAGGACCAATTATTGGAATGTTAGGGTTTTCATTGGCATTGGCAATACCATTTGCATTGTTTGCTGCATTCCCGGGATGGTTAAATTCATTACCAAAATCCGGAGGTTGGTTAAATACAGTAAAAGTTGTATTAGGATTTTTAGAATTAGCTTTAGCATTTAAATTTTTATCAAATGCCGATTTAGTGCTACAATTACATTGGTTAGAGCGTGAAGTATTCTTAGCAATTTGGATTGCTATTTTTGGAACCTTGGCATTGTACTTATTTGGAAAAATACAATTACCACATGATTCACCTAGTTCAAATATTTCCGTTGGAAGATTAAGCTTAGGATTGTTGTCATTAACGTTTACAATTTATATGATTCCTGGACTTTGGGGAGCGCCATTAAATTTAATTAGCGCATTTCCTCCAGCACAACACTATAGTGAATCGCCTTATGGAGTTGGATTTGCTAAAACTGGAAGTTTTTCTGATGCTAGTCATTCAGACTTGCCGGAAGGAGCTCATTTAATGCCTCCGCACAATATTATAGCTTTTAATGATTATGATAAAGGTTTGGCATACGCGAAACAAGTGAATAAACCTATAATGCTAGATTTTACAGGGCACGCTTGTGTAAATTGCCGTAAAATGGAGCAAAATGTATGGGCAAAAGATGAAATTTTACCAATATTAAAAAATGATGTAGTTTTAATCTCATTATATGTAGATGATAAAAGACCGTTGCCAAATGGAGAAGAAATTGAATCTAAATTACGTTCTGGTAAAAAATTAAAATATATAGGTCAGAAATGGAGTGAATTTCAAACCATAAAATACGGAGCAAATGCACAACCATTTTATGTGTTAATAAATACAAATGAAGAAAAATTAAATGAACCAGTTGCGTATACTCCTGATGTTACGGAATATCACAATTGGTTAAAAACTGGAATATCAAATTTTAAATAATTAATTATAATGAAAAAACTATTTTATTTTTTAAGTATTGTTTTACTTGTAGCGTCTTGTAAAGAGGAAGCACCTAAAGATTATGTAACTTTATCAGGTAAAATTATTGATCAAAGCACAGATTCTGTAGTAATTCGCTCCAGAGAATATAGTAAAACCATTAAAGTAAATGCTGATGGTACATTTTCTGACACTTTAAAAGTGGTTACAGGAATGTATAACTTTTTTGATGGTGCAGAAAGCACTTCAATATATTTAAAAAACGGATTCGATTTAGTGATTTCATTAGACACAAAACAATTTGATGAATCTATCAGTTTTACTGGAGAAGGTGCTGAGGTAAATAATTATTTAGCAGCAAGAGCTTTAATGCAAGAAGATGTTTTTGAAAACGATTCATTATTTGAATTAGAGAAACCGGTATTCGATGAAAAAATAGGAGAAATCAAAGAAAGTTTTAATTCACTTTTAACTAAAACTCAAAAGTTAGATTCACTATTTATTGCTGATGAAATAAAAGGAATTGATGGTTTTACGCAATATATTTCTTCAAGCTATGAAGAAAAGCAATATCTAAGAACAGTTTTAGCCAAAGGAAACGTTTCTCCAAAATTTATAGATTATGAAAATTTTAAAGGAGGAAAAACTTCTTTAGATGATTTAAAAGGGAAATATGTATATGTTGATGTTTGGGCAACTTGGTGTGGACCTTGTAAAAGAGAAATTCCATTTTTAAAGGAAGTAGAAAAAGCGTATCATGGCAAAAATATTGAGTTTGTAAGTATTTCAATTGATCAAGCAAAAGATCACGAGGCTTGGCTTGAAATGGTTAAAGAAAAGGAATTAGGCGGAGTTCAACTTTTTGCGGATAACGATTGGAAATCACAGTTTGTAACAGATTACAAGATTAATGGAATTCCTCGCTTTATTTTAATTGATCCTCAAGGAAATATTGTTACACCAGACGCTCCAAGACCTTCATCAGATGAGTTAAAAGTGTTGTTTGATGAATTAAAAATATAATAAATCGTATTGATTTTTTATTATAAAGGATGAAGGCTGTCTTTAAGGTGAAATTTCGTCAACCTGAACTTGATTCAGGTTCTCCTAATAATTAATATTAGGGATGATGAGATTCTGAATTGAATTCAGAATGACGATTTCAATTTTTTTAAGACACCCTTCCTCTTTTAAATCGGTTTTAAGTATGAGTTTTTTATCAAAAATTTTTTCAAAAGGGAATTCTAAAGAAAATATATCAGCTTCAGAAGTAAAAACTTCGGAATTGGAAACTTATTTTCAACAATTTAGAAAACATATAGTTGGTGTTCATCAAAAATTCCAATCACCATACGGTGAAAAGGAAATTATTTATACAGATTGGACTGCAAGCGGACGTTTTTATCGTCCAATTGAAGAAAAAATATTGAATGAATTTGGACCATTTTTGGCAAACACACATACTGAAACTTCAATTACAGGTTCTGCAATGACAATGGCATACCATAAAGCCAGAAACATTATAAAACAGCACGTAAATGCAAGTAAAGATGATGTTTTAATAACTGATGGGGCTGGAATGACTGGAGTTGTAAATAAATTTCAGCGTATTTTAGGTTTAAAAGTATCTGAGAATTTAAAAAATTATACATCGGTTCCTGATGAATTAAGACCAATAGTTTTTATTTCGCACATGGAACATCATTCTAATCAAACTTCTTGGTTAGAAACTATTGCAAATGTGGAAATTATTCCTTGTCAAGATTCAGGATTAATTTGCTTTGATAGTTTTGAAAAATTATTGATAAAATATAAAGACAGACCTATTAAAATTGCATCTGTAACAGCTTGTTCAAATGTTACAGGCATTAGAACTGATTATTATAAAATTGCAAAAATTATTCATCAAAATGGAGGACTTTGTTTTGTGGATTTTGCTTGCTCTGCTCCGTATGTTCATATTGATATGCACCCTACAGATGAAGAGTCGTATTTGGATGCTATTTTCTTTTCGCCACATAAATTTTTAGGTGGTCCAGGTTCATCGGGAGTATTGGTTTTTAATAAAAAATTGTATAAAAATTTAATTCCTGACAATCCTGGAGGGGGAACTGTAAACTATACAAATCCTTGGGGAGATCACGATTATGTTGATGATATTGAAACACGTGAGGACGGAGGAACTCCTGGCTTTTTACAAACTATTAAAACCGCACTTTCTATTCAGTTAAAAGAAAAAATGGGTGTTGAAAATATCATAAAAAGAGAACACGAAATAAACAAAATTGTATTTGAAAAGTTAACCAAAATACCAAATTTGAATATTTTAGCGGCACAACACACTGATAGATTGGGAATTTTCTCTTTTTATATTAAAGACGTTCATTTTAACTTAATTGTAAAATTATTGAACGATAGATTTGGAGTGCAAACCAGAGGAGGTTGTTCTTGCGCAGGAACTTATGGGCATTTTTTGTTACATGTAGATCAGCAAACATCAAAAGGAATAGAAAAGAAAATATTAGAAGGTTGTATGGTTGAACGCCCGGGTTGGATTCGTATGTCAATTCATCCAACAATAACAAATGAAGATGTAATTTTTGTGTGTGAAAGTATTAAGCAAGTTGCTGAAAACCATGAAGAGTGGTCTAAAGATTACACCTACAATGCCATTAAAAACGAGTACATACATAATACTGAAAATCCTATTGAAATTGAATTGGTAAATAAATGGTTCGAAAACAATAATCAGTAATCAAATTTTTTATATTTGAAGCTTGTAAAAATAATGATTTAATGGATAATTTTATTTTTTTTCTGAAAGCTGGTTTATTTCATGTGTTGGATTGGAAAGCGTATGATCATATTCTTTTTTTAATTGCTTTGGCAGTTGTTTATGATTTTAAGAATTGGAAAAAAATAGTATGGCTAATTACTTTATTTACAATTGGTCACACATTAACCTTAATTTTAGCAGCCTATAAAGTTGTGAATGTAAGTTCTCAATGGATAGAATTTTTAATCCCACTTACTATAATTATTACCGCTTTAGTTAATATTTTTTACGGGAAAAATACAGCTAAACAAACCAAAACAAATACCAATTTAATTTTTGCATTATTTTTTGGTTTAATACATGGATTAGGTTTTTCAGGATATTTTAAAATGTTAATAGGTAATTCTACCAATAAATTTATTTCCTTATTAGAATTTGCTTTGGGAATTGAATTGGCGCAAATAGTAATTGTAGTAGCAATTTTAAGTTTAGGATTTTTGGTTCAAAAGATTTTTAGATATTCAAAAAAAGAATGGATTTTAATTGTTTCTTCATTTGTAATTGGGATAACATTGCCAATGCTAATTGGAGCAATCTTTTGGTAAAAATTTAACGCCATTTTAGTAGATTCTTTTTAAATTAGGACTTTTTAAAATAGTTATGAGTAAAAAACAATTGAAATACGATGAAGCTTATATGAGAATGGCTTTAGAGTGGGCAAAATTATCTCATTGTGAACGGAAGCAAGTTGGAGCTTTAATTGTTAAAGAAAGAATGATTATTTCCGACGGATTTAATGGAACACCTACTGGTTTTGAAAACTGTTGTGAAGAAGAAGGAAATACAAAATGGTATGTTTTACATGCAGAAGCTAATGCTATTTTAAAAGTTGCAAGCTCTACACAATCTTGTAAAAATTCTACGTTATATATTACATTATCTCCTTGTAAAGAGTGCAGTAAATTAATACATCAGTCAGGTATAAAGAGAGTTGTATATGCAAATCAATATAAAGATACTACAGGATTGGAATTTTTAGAAAAAGCAGGAGTTGAATTGACATACCTCAAAAAATTAAAATGAGTAAAAGAAAAATATATTATCCATTAGTAGTAGGAATTGCAGTTGCAATTGGAATTTTAATTGGATCTACACTAAATTTTAAAAACAAGTCTGTTATTTTTAGTTCAAATACCAATGAGGCTAAAATTAAAAGACTTATTAATTATATTCAGTATGATTACGTTGATAAGGTAAATACGGATAGTTTATTAGACAACGCAATTTCTAACATGCTAATGAAATTAGATCCACATTCTGTATATATTCCAAAAGATGAATTAGGAAGAGTAACCGAAAGTATGGAAGGAAAATTTGTGGGTATTGGAGTCTCTTTTTTAATGTATAATGATACCGTTGCAATTACAAATGTTATTGAAGGAGGGCCAAGTGAAAAGGCTGGATTATTGGCAGGAGATAGAATTATAGTAGCTGATAAGGATACATTATGTGGAACAAGCATACTTAGGAAAGCAGGAGTAACAGCTAATGAAAAAGGAACCTTTATTGAAAACAGAAAAGTCAGCGATGCCGTAATGAAATCATTAAAAGGTGAGCCTGAAACTAAAGTTGAAGTTGAAGTTTATAGAAGATCCAATAACAAAAAATTAAAGTTTACTATTAATAGAGGAGAAGTCCCTATTAAAAGTGTGTCATCTTATTATATGATAAATAACTCTTTAGGTTATATCAATATAGATAGGTTTGCCAGAACTACATACGATGAATTTAAAAAAGGCTTGGATGCGTTAATTGCTCAAAATATGACTTCTTTAGTGTTAGATTTAAGAGGAAATCCTGGCGGATTTATGGATATTGCCAATCAAATAGTTGATGAGTTTTTAGAAGATAAAAAGTTAATTGTTTTCACAAAAAATAAAAACGGTGAAGTTGATAGATCATTTGCAACAAATAAGGGTGATTTCGAAAATGGCAAGGTATATGTTTTAATTGACCAAAATTCGGCTTCAGCAAGTGAAATTGTCGCAGGAGCTTTACAAGATAATGATAAAGGTATAATTGTTGGAAGACGTTCTTTTGGAAAAGGGTTAGTTCAGCAAGAAATGGATTTGGGTGATGGTTCAGCAGTGAGATTAACAACTTCACGCTACTATACACCAACAGGAAGATCAATTCAAAAGCCCTACAATCACAAAGAATTAAGTTCTTATGAAAATGATTATCTTGAAAGAATTCATAATGGAGAATTAGTTTCAAAAGATAGTATTAAAGTAGATGATGAGTTAAAATATAGAACGCCAAAAGGAAAAATTGTATATGGCGGCGGTGGAATTATTCCTGATGTATTTGTTTCAATTGACACTATTAATAGATTTAGTAATGCTCTTTATGGTGGTTTAAATGATTATATTTTTAAATATATTGATAATCATAGAACAAAAATGAGCAAATGGGAATTGTATGATTTTGTTGAAAATTTTGATAAAGACAGTAAAATTTTAAATGAATATATTAATCAACTTGATTTAAATACGCCAATTTCACCAAAGTCTCGTGAAAATTTAAAAGTGTATTTTAATGCTTTAATGGCAAGAAATTTGTTTGATGAAACTGGCTATTTTATTGTAACACAAAAAAAGGATAGAATGATATTGAAAGTCCTTGAATTAGAATCTAAAAAATAAATTTGACTACAAACAAAAAAATATATTTTGCTTCAGATCAACATTTTGGCGCTCCAACAGTTGAACAAAGTAAAATACGAGAACAAAAATTTGTGAGTTGGCTTAATTCAATTAAAAATGATGCTGACGAGATTTTTTTGTTGGGTGATTTATTCGATTTTTGGTTTGAATACAAAAAAGTAGTTCCTAAAGGTTTTATTCGTGTTTTAGGAAAATTAGCTGAACTAAGTGATAGTGGTATTAAAATTCATTTTTTTGTTGGGAATCATGATCTTTGGATGAATGATTATTTTAAAAACGAATTGAATATTCCTACATATTACAAACCAACAGAGTTTGTTTTTAATAATAAAACTTTTTTAATTGGGCATGGAGATGGTTTAGGCCCCGGTGATAAAGGTTATAAGCGTATGAAAAAGGTATTTACAAACTCTTTTTCAAAATGGTTATATCGTTGGTTACATCCTGATATTGGTATGAAATTGGCACAATATTTATCAGTTAAAAATAAATTGATTTCAGGTGAAGAGGATGTGAAATTTTTGGGAGAAGAAAATGAATGGCTGGTTCAATATTGTAAATTAAAATTGCAAGAAAAACATATAGATTATTTTCTTTTTGGGCATCGTCATTTACCATTAGAAATTAATCTTACACAAAATTCAAAATATATTAATACAGGTGATTGGATAACTCATTTTACATATGCGGTTTTCAATGACAATCAAATGATGTTAAAATCTTATTAAACCTAAGGATTTCAATTATTTTTTAACCATTTTTTAACAAGATTTAAGAAAATATTTCTGCTATTTGCATCGTGTAAGAAAGCAGTTAAATTCACGCGTTTAAAAATAAAAAATATGATTCAAGAAAATAGTAGTTCGGTAGATATTAGAGCTATCAATGAAAAAATTGAAAAGGAAAGCGCCTTTGTTGATTTGTTAATGATGGAAATGAACAAAGTAATTGTAGGTCAGAAACATATGATTGAGAGATTGCTTATTGGTTTGTTAGGAAACGGACATATTTTATTAGAAGGTGTTCCGGGTTTGGCAAAAACACTGGCAATTAACACTTTAGCAAAAGCTGTACATGGAGATTTTAGTAGAATTCAGTTTACACCAGATTTATTACCTGCCGATGTTGTAGGTACTATGATTTACAGTGTAAAAGATAACGATTTCACCATTAAAAAGGGACCAATATTTGCAAATTTTGTACTAGCAGACGAAATTAATCGTGCACCTGCAAAAGTGCAATCGGCATTATTAGAGGCAATGCAGGAGCGTCAAATTACAATTGGTGATACTACTTTTAAACTAGATGTTCCATTTTTGGTAATGGCAACTCAAAACCCAATAGAGCAAGAGGGAACATATCCTTTACCTGAAGCTCAGATTGACCGTTTTATGTTAAAAACAGTTATTGATTATCCAAAAATGGATGAAGAGCAATTAATTATGCGTCAGAATTTAAATGACGGATATGAAAATATTAATGCTGTTGCTTCTTTAGAGCAAATTAATAGAGCTCGCCAAGCGGTGAAAGAAGTGTATATGGATGAGAAAATTGAAAAATATATCTTAGATATCATTTTCGCAACTCGTTTTCCAGAAAAATATAATTTATCAGATTTAAAAGGATTGATAAGTTTTGGAGCTTCTCCACGTGGAAGTATCAATTTAGCAATTGCTGCTAAATGTTATGCGTTTATAAGAAGAAGAGGATATGTTATACCAGAAGATGTGAGAGCTGTTGTACATGATGTATTGCGTCATAGAATTGGAATTACGTATGAGGCAGAAGCTGAAAATATTACTTCAGAAGATATAATTAATAAAATTGTTAACGAAGTAGAAGTACCATAGAGAGTTTAATGGTTTATAGGTTGAACGGTTTAAAGGACTTTTCAACTTTTCAACTTTTTAACTTTCAAACTTTAAACAATGGATACTAAAGAAATACTAAAAAAAGTTCGAAAAATTGAGATTAAGACACGTCGCTTGTCTGATCATATATTTTCAGGCGAATATCACAGTTCGTTTAAAGGACGAGGTATGACTTTTTCTGAAGTTCGTCAATACCAATATGGAGATGATGTAAGAGCAATAGACTGGAATGTTACCGCGCGTTATAATGAACCTTTTGTAAAAGTTTTTGAGGAAGAGCGAGAGTTAACAATGATGTTATTGGTTGATGTAAGTGGTTCAGAATTTTTTGGAACAACCCAACAATTTAAAAGAGATACTATTACTGAAATTGCAGCAACATTAGCTTTTTCAGCAATTCAAAATAATGACAAAGTTGGTTTGTTGCTTTTTTCAGATGAAGCAGAATTATTTATTCCGCCAAAAAAAGGAAAAAGCCACGTACTAAGAATTATTAGAGAATTAATAGAGTTTCAACCAAAAAGCACTAAAACAAGTGTAAATAATGCTTTAAAGTTTTTGTCTAGTGTAATGAAGAAAAAAGCCATTGTATTTGTGCTTTCCGATTTTATGGATGAACACTATGAGCACACACTAAAAATTGTTGGTAGAAAGCACGATGTTACAGGAATAAGAGTTTATGACAAACATGATGTTGAAATGCCAAATGTAGGAATGGTGCCAATGGTAGATGCTGAAACAGGTGAAACACTTTTAGTTGATACAACATCAAAAAGTGTTAGAAACGGTTATGCAGCACATTATTTAAAATCGGTAGATTATTTTGAAAAATCTTTCAATCATAGTGGAGCTGGAACAATTAGCTCAAGAATTGATGAAAGTTATGTGAAAAAATTACTTGGCTATTTTAAACAAAAAGGAGCAAGATAACAAATGAAATTGATTGGAGAGAACGTAATTAAAATGAAAAAACTGTTTTTATATTGTATCTTTTTTATTGGATTTTTGGGTTATTCTCAAGAAAACCCAGTGTCTGTTTCGGTTGACACAACTTCCATAAGAATTGGTGAGCAAATTCAATACAAAATTGTTGTTAAAGGAAATAGAAACATTGTTTTTCCAACTTTTAAGCAAGACAGTTTACAAAAAGTTGAAGTAGTTGAAGCTTTGCCTATTGATACATTAAAAAATTACCTTGAAAAAAAATATTTACTTACTAGTTTTGATAGCGGTGTTTATTTTATCCCAAAGCAAGAAATTTTAATAAATAATTCAAAATATTTTACAGATTCCTTATTAATAAAAGTTGCAACGGTTAAAGTTGATACGTTGAAACAAAAAATGTTTGAAATAAAAGCAATTAAAAGTGAACCTAAAACTTTTGATGATTACAAACATTTATTATGGTTGCTTTTATTAATTCTGGTTGTAATTGCAGTTATCCTATATTTTGTTTTTAGAAAGAAGAAAGAAAAAGAAGCAGTTAAAATTTACATAGCTCCAATTCAAGAAGCGTTTCAGCGTTTAAAAGAATTAGATGAAAAGCAATTATTACAACAAAATAAAGTTAAAATTTATTATTCTGAGCTAACGGATATAGTAAGAACATATATTGAGAAAGATATTAATATTCCTGCATTGGAATCAACTACAAATGAACTTATTGAAACCATTATAGATTTTAATGAATCAAGCAAATTAGGAATTTCAAAAGAGACAATTAAACAATTAAAAGAAGTATTGCAAAGTGCGGATTTGGTGAAGTTTGCTAAATCTAACCCAATACTTGAAGAAATTAGAAATGATAGAAATAGTGTTGAATTAATTCTTAAAAACACACAACACGCTGTTCATAAAGATGATGTTGTTGAATTAGAAAATGATGCAATTGATGTAACACAAATTGCGATAAAACCTATTAAAAAGAAAAAGAATAATATTGTAAAATACATTCTAATAATTATAGCTGCAATAATTTTAATTCTTAGTACTATTGGGTATTTCAGTTACAAATTTGTAAAGGAAAATGTAATTGGGAATACTTCTTCTGAAATGATGAATAAACAGTGGTATGCATCATCTTATGGTTATCCTGAAATAACACTTGAAACACCAGAAATATTAAAAGCTAATTCCGTTCAATTACCTGAAAATGGAATGTCATCAGTTGGAGATTTTTCGAGCTATAATTATGGAAGTTTAATTAGTAATTTTTATGTAGAAGTTTCAACCATATACTTTTTAAGTGAATTAGAAAGTTTTGACATTGACAAGGGCGTAGAAGGAACTTTAAAGCAATTGGAAGCTGTAGCAGGAATTCAATTAAACAATATTAAACAAAATGAAATTGAGGAAAAAGGTATTGTTGGAAGATTGGTTTATGCAAATTACAATACAACAAATCAGCTAACACAAAAACCAGAAGAATATCAATTAACAATATTATTTTTTGCAAATACAAAAGCATTGCAACAAGTAATGGTTTCTTGTTTAAAGAATGATGTATCGGCAAAACAAGTAAGTGAACGAATAATTAATTCAGTATCCATAAATAGATAAGTATGTTTGAGAATTTTGAATTTTTACATCCGCAGTTTTTATGGCTATTAGTTTTAATACCATTTATTGCCGTTTGGTATTTTTTAATTAGAAAATCAGATAGTGCAACTTTATTAATTTCAAGCACAAAGGGATTTAAATTGAAACCTTCTCTAATTTCAAAATTAAAACCACTTTTACCAATTTTAAGAATAGTTGCAATAACCTTATTAATTGTTGCTTTAGCAAGACCAAGAATTGTAAGTGTAAGTCAACACACACAAACAAATAAAGGAATTGATATTGTTATGGCAATTGACGTTTCAGCAAGTATGTTGGCGAGAGATTTAGAACCAAACAGATTAGAAGCTCTTAAAAAAGTTGCAGCTCAATTTGTAAATCAAAGACCAAATGATAGAATAGGAATTGTAGTTTATGCCGGTGAAAGTTTTACTCAAACACCAATTACAAGTGATAAAAGAATAGTTCAAAACACAATTGCTGAATTAAAATGGGGAGATTTGGATGGTGGAACAGCAATAGGAATGGGCTTAGGCTCTGCGGTTAACAGATTAAAAGATAGCAAAGCAAAAAGTAAAGTTATTATTTTGCTAACAGACGGAGTTAATAATACAGGTTTTGTTGATCCAAAAACAGCAACCGAACTTGCTGTTGGATTTGGAATTAAGGTATATACAATTGGACTAGGAACAAATGGTGTTGCATCTTTCCCATACGCAAAAGACCCTACAACTGGTCAGTTATTATTTAGAAATTCACCTGTTGAAATTGATGAAGATTTGTTAAAATATATTGCTAAAGAAACTGAAGGAAAATATTTTAGAGCAACTGATAATACAAAGTTAAAAGCCATTTACAACGAAATAAATAAGTTAGAAAGAACAGAAATTGAAGAATTCAAATATTACAATTATCAGGAAAAATTTAGAATATTAGTGCTGTTAGCAGGCTTTTTAATTTTTATTGAAATGTTATTAAAACATACCATATTTAAAAGTTTTATATAAATTGGTTTATAGGTGTATTAGTTGAAAAGTGTAAAAGTTATGAGGTATGAGTTTTCATTTGAAAAATTAGAAGTATGGAAGTGTTCAGTTGATTTATCAAAAACAATATATCAATTAACAACTAATTTTCCAGAAAATGAAAAGTACGGAATGGTAAGTCAGTTGAGAAGAGCATCAGTTTCAATTGCATCTAATTTAGCAGAAGGAACTTCAAGACAAACTAATAAGGATAAAGCTCATTATACAACAATGGCTTTTAGTTCATTAATGGAAGTTTTAAATCAATTAATTATTTCAAAAGAATTAAATTTTATTTCTGAAGAAAATTATGATAAAGTAAGGGTTGAAATAGGTAAAATATCGAGAATGTTAAATGCTTTGCGAAAGGCACAAATTAATAATTAAACCATTTAACCAATAAACTATTAAACAAAAAGAAATGTATCAAATAGAAGAACCAACATATTTTGTATTCTTAGCAATTATTCCAGTAATAGTTGTTATGTTTTTGTTGGTATTGTGGTGGAAAAAAAGAAAGCAAAAACAATTTGCTTCTGCAGGGTTAATTGAAAGATTAAGTCCAGAAAAATCAACCTTTAAATCCTTTTTAAAAATAGGAGTTATTTCTTTTGCTTTTGCTTTTTTGGTTATAGCATTGGTAAACCCAAAAATGGGGACGAAGATTGAAACCATTAAACGCCAAGGAGTTGATATTGTTTTTGCTTTAGATGTTTCTAAAAGTATGCTGGCAGAAGATATTGCACCAAGCAGATTAGATAAGGCAAAACAAATTATAACACGAATTATTGATAATTTAGGAAGTGATAGAATTGGTATCATAATTTATGCCGGTAATTCATATCCATTATTACCAATAACTACAGATCACGCGGCTGCAAAAATGTTTTTACAAAATGCTGATCCTGATATGGTTTCAAGTCAGGGAACGGCAATTAATGAAGCTATAAGTAGAGGAATTACCTATTTTGATATGGAAGAAAGAACCAATAGATTTTTATTTATTGTTTCAGACGGTGAAGACCATGAAGAAAATGCAACGTATGTAGCAGAAGAAGCAAAAGATGTAGGAATTAAAGTTTACACCATTGGTATTGGCACTGAAAAAGGAGGGCCAATTCCTATCAAGGAAAATGGAAAAGTTGTAAGTTATAAAAAGGACAATATAGGTGAAGTGGTAATTACACAGTTAAAGCCAGATATTTTAAAAGAAATTGCATCAGATGGAAATGGAAAATATATTGATGGAAATAGAACACAAGAAACTATTAAAACTATTGAGGATTTGTTAGTGAAAGCTGAAAAAAGTGAATTTGAAACAAAGCAATTTTCAGATTATAAAGATCAGTTTCAATGGTTTATTGGTTTTGCATTGTTGTTCCTTTTAATTGATGTATTATTGCTTGAAAAGAAAACAAAATGGATTCAAAAACTAAATTTGTTTAATGAAAAAAAGTAGTTTAATCATATTATTTTTAAGTTTTACAACCTTCCTATTTTCTCAACAAGAAAATGAGGAAAAGTTGGAGCGTGAAGCAAGAGCAGAAGTAAGAGAAGGAAATAATTTGTACAATCAATTAAAATTTTCTGATGCTGAAGTTGCTTATAAAAAAGCATTGTCTAAAAACCCTAATTACGATAAAGCAGCTTATAATTTGGGAAATTCAATCTATCAGCAAGGAAGAAATAAAGAAGCTATAGCTAATTATGAATTGTCTGTAAAATCTTCCAAAGATAAAATGAGTAAGGCGGAAATATTTCATAATATGGGAAATTCATTTATGAAAGAAAAACAATATGATAAAGCTGTTGAAGCTTATAAAAACTCCATGAGAAATAATTCAAAAGATGATGAAACTCGTTATAATTTGGCAATGGCTCAGGAACTTTTAAAGCAACAGCAAGACCAAAATAAAGACAATAAAGACAACAAGGATAATAAAGACGATAAGAACAAAGATCAAAAAGATAAAGAAGGCGGAGATCAAGATAAAAAAGAGGATAAGAAGGACGATAAAGAAAAAGGGAAAGATAAAAAGGATGATAAAGGAGACGAAAAGAAAGATGATAAACAAGATCCTGAAAAGAAAGAACAACCGCAACCACGTCCTAATCAATTATCACCTGAGCAAATGAAACAATTGTTGGATGCTATGAATAATGAAGAGAATAAAACACAACAAAAGTTAAATGAACAAAAAGCCAAAGGCAGAAAAATTAAACAAGAGAAAGACTGGTAACATCAGTGCTAATTTTTGAATAGAATGAATTTAAAAAAGTTTTACATACTAAGTTTTTTAGTACTTACAACACAAGTATTTTTTGCTCAAATTGAGTTTGAAACTTCTGTGAGCAAAAATAATTTGGGCGTAAATCAACGTTTTAAAATAGAGTTTTCTGTGAATAAACAAGGTGCAGATAATTTTAAACCACCATCATTTAATAATTTTAAAGTTGTTGGAGGCCCAAGTTCATCTGTAAATCAATCTTGGATTAACGGTAAAGTAAGTTTTTCACAATCGTATATTTATATTTTAGAGCCTAAAGATGAGGGCGAATTCACCATTGAACCTGCTACAATTGAATATGAAGGCGAAACAATAAAGTCGAATACAGTAAAAGTTACAGTTTCAAAAGCTGTTGAAATTCCAAAAGATCCAAATAATCCTGAGTACGTTGCGCAACAAAATATTCATTTGGTTGCTGAGGTTTCAAATATAAGTCCATATGTTGGTGAAGGAATTTTTGTAGTTTATAAATTATTTGTCAGTGAAAATATTAGTGTGAATGATTGGAGAGTAACAGAATCTCCTCAATACAACGGATTTTGGAATCAAGATATTGAAGTGAGCGAAATTAACGTTCAAAAAGGCAAATACAATGGTGAAGATTACAGATATATTGTTCTAAAAAAGGCAATTTTAATTCCAAATAGAGCAGGAGAATTAAGTATTGAACCAATGACAATGGATTTTTCAGTAGGAGTCCCAACTGGCAGAGGTGACTTTTTTGGAAATATGATTACCAGAAATATTAGCTATTCAACGTCATCTGCAATTAAAAATGTAAAAGTAAAAGAATTACCTGAAGAGGGTAAACCAATTGATTTTACTGGAGCAGTTGGAGAGTTCGATTTTAAAGTATATGCAGATAAAAATGAGTTAAAAGCAAATGATGCAGCTCAAATTATTGTGGAAGTTTCAGGAAGAGGAAATTTAAAACTGTTTGAAATTCCTAAAATTACAACACCAACTGAACTAGAAGTATATACTCCTGAACATAAAGAACAAGTGTTAACTTCATTAAATGGTTTAAGAGGAAGTGTTTCTGATATTTATACTGTTGTACCACAATATAAGGGAAAATATAAAATACCTGAAGTTAGTTTCTCTTATTTTAATCCAACTGAGAAAAAATATAAAACCATACAAGTAGATGCTATTATTGTTGATGTTTTAGAAGGAAAAGAATTACCTTCAACTATTGATTCAATGGCATCAATAAAGCAAAAAGTAGTTGCTAATAATAATAATTTTAGATTTATAAATTTAAATACGGAATTTAAACCAATTGAAGAAAAGGAATTTTTGCATTCTACCCAATTCTATTTGTTATTATTATTGCCGTTTTTAGCAATTCCTATTGGAATATTTATTGGAAAAAAACGTGCAGAAAGAGCTGGTGATATTTTTGGAAATAAAATTAGATTGGCTGATAGATTGGCACGTAAATATTTAGCTCAGGCAAAAAAGCAGTTAGGAAAAAAAGAAGCTTTTTATATTGCTTTAGAAAAGGCATTACATAATTTCTTAAAGGCAAAATTACAAGTTGAAACTTCAGATATTTCAAAAGAAAAAATTGAGGAGATATTAAAAGATAAAGGAGTTGATAAGATTACAATTAAGGAATTTATAGATGTATTAAATGATTGTGATTTTGCACGTTTTACGCCAACAACAAATGTAATGATGGAGCAGGAATATCATAAAGCGAAAGATGTAATTACTAAAATTGATAAACAGTTGTAATATGAAAAAACTTGTTTTAGCATTTGCATTATTTATAAGTTTGGTAGCTTTTAGTCAAACTCCTGAAGCTTTGTTTGCAAAAGCAAATAATTTATATAAAAATGGAAGCTATACCAAAGCAATTGAACAGTATTTGTCCATTGAAAAAAATGGATTTCATTCAGACGATTTATATTTTAATTTAGGGAACTCTTATTACAAATTAAATAAGGTAGCGCCTTCCATATATTATTATGAAAAGGCACTAAAATTAAATCCTGCTCACGTTGATGTCATTTCAAATTTAGCATTTGCAAAAAGAATGACAATAGATGTTATTGAAGAGTTGCCTAAAACTTTTTTACAACGATTCTCTGAAAATGTAATTCAAAAGCTAGCGTTTGATACTTGGGCAATTTTTGCTGTAATAGCATCTTTTTTAGCAGCGCTATTTTTCTTAGTATATTACTTTTCTTCATCATCAAAAGGGAAATTATTTTTCTTTAATGCCTCAATTTTAGGCGTATTTGTGTTAATTATTTGTGCCTTTTTTGCATTTAAAAATTATGATACTATAAAAAACACAAAAACTGCCATTATCTTTTTTGAAAAAGTTACTGTTAAAAATGCACCAACAAATTCAAGCGAAGTTGTTTTTGAATTACACGAGGGCACAAAAGTTCAAATTTTAGATAAACTTGATAATTGGATGAAAATTAAACTTGCTGATGGAAAAATAGGTTGGATTTCTGCAAGTAAATTGAAAGAAATTTAATTTATTAATTCCTAAAAAGTTGTTCAAGTATTTTGTTTTAAACTTTGATGTTTATTTTATAACAAACTAACATTAAAGAATTTTCAATTTTTGTTTGTTATCATTGTTGTCTTCCTCAATATTTAAAAAATCAGGAAACAATGCAGGAGCAAAATTCTTAATTGGTTCAAATAAAATTGCATTTTCTTGTTGTTCTTCAGAAATAAAAGGTATTGTGTTATTAAGTTTATTAAACACTAACAAAATAACGCTTAAAATGAGGCCAATTTTAACAACCCCAAACAAACCTCCCAATATTTTATTTAGCAATCCTAAAGACGCAAAATCAGCTATTTTGGTAAATAACTTCCCTATTAAAGAAATTACCAACACAATAATTCCAAAAGTGATAGAAAAGGATATTATTGTAACAAATTTTTCATCCCAAGAAACCCTATTTGCTAAAAAATTTCCAACAAAATATGAAAAATGAATTGCACCATAAACTCCTGTAATAAGTGCTACTAAAGAGGCAATTTCAATAAATAAACCTTTAAATAAACCTCGTATAAAACCAAAGAGTAAAAGTGCTAAAATTATAATGTCAAAAGTATTCATTTGGTAGTTTTTGTAAATATACATGAATCGATTTGTATATTTGCAACCGAACTAAAATTATCAAATGTCAAGAGATATAGAATTAAAAGAAAACTACGAGAAAATACTAGATATTTTAGCAACAAAATTTGGCGATGGCGAAAAGTTAAATGTTGATGCTATCATTTATTTAATTGGAGTTCAAGAGTTAGGACAAGGAGCAAGAGAATTTAAAAAAGATGATAAAGTAAACTTAATGCATATTGCTATTTGCAGATTATTAGAGCCTTTTGGGTACTATGAATTTGAATTTTATGATGCCGATGGTTGGCCGCATTATAAAGCGTTAGAAGAATTGCCACCTTTAAAAACAGGAGAGCAAACAGTGCTTATAAAGGAAGCTATTGTTTTGTATTTTAAGGCGCAAGAACTTATCTAAGTAACAGCCATTTTTCGAATTATTTTAGCTAGAATATTAGGGAAAAAGCGTTTTAGGTAAATGGCAGATTTTTCTCTAAAACCAGCTATATAAATTTCATTTTTTTCCTTTTTCACTGCTTTTAAAAGCGCTTTAACAAAATATTCAGGAGATAAACCGTTATTGGTAGCAATATCCATTTTATTTTGTGCTGCACCATCTCCAGTTAATGCATTCATTGAAATATTTGTTTTCACATAACCAGGAAGTGCTAAGGTTACTTTAATATTATATTGGTAAGTTTCAGCTCTTAAACTATCAAAAAAACCATGTAACGCATGTTTTGAAGCAGAATAGGAAGAGCGAACAGGAGTTGCTACTTTTCCAACAACACTAGTTATTACAACAAATTGACCTGAATTTTGCTTTATAAAATGTGGTAAAAGAGCCTTAGATAAGGCGACTGTACCAAAATAATTAATGGCCATTATTTTTTTATCTACTTCAATTGAAGTGTCAATTGCTTTAGATCGTTGACTTATACCGCCATTGTTAAAAAGAATATCAATTTTCCCAAAAAGAGCAATAGCTTCTTCAACTTTTGAAGGCAATTCGTGATACTTTTCTAAATCCAATGCAATAATTCTAATGTTATGAGAATTGGCACATTCAATTTTTACTTTTTGTAATTCAGTCTCATTCCTGGAAGAAAGAATTAATTTTACATTCATTTTTGAAAGCTCAATTGCCAAAGCTTTTCCAATACCTGAAGAAGCGCCTGTAATCCAAATTATTTTATGTTCAAATTTCATTGAAAGTAATTTTATACTAAAAAATAAAAATAGGTACATTTGGTTTGATTATTGAGTAAATCAATAAAAATTTATACAATGTTCAAAAAAATTCTGCTTACTATATTTTTAGTTTCCAATTTAGCTATAAGTCAAACACATATTACAGGAGAAATGTCACCTGTTAATAACGATTATAAATGGGTTATTTTATACCAACTAAAAGGTGCAAATCAAATTTACATTTCAAATGTTGATATAATTGAAGGACAGTTTAAGATAGATTTTCATGAAAATTTACCTAAAGGAATGTATAGATTAACATATGATATTGAAAAAGCAGGTTTTGTGGACTTTTTGTATAATAATGAAAATATTACCTTAACATTTAACCCAAAATTCCCAAATGAATCTGTAAAATACAATTCTTCTGAAGAAAATAAATTATTTAATCAATATGTAATTCAATCAAATTTTACCAGGCAAAAATTAGATTCATTACAATTATCTTATTTTCAATCTCAACTAGCTAACCAAAAGGCAGGGTTTGAAGAAACCTATAAAACTGTTTATGAAACTTATAAAAACCAACAAACACATTTTGATGAAATTTCTGAAGGAAAATTAGCAAATCATTTTATAAAATCGAGCTTTAAATATTACGCTCCACTCATTATTAAAACACCACAAGAATATTTAATAAGTGAAAAAGCGCATTATTTTGATTATACAAATTTCAATGATGCAGAACTTCGAAATTCAATTTTTTTAAGTGAAAGGGTAATTGATTATGTATTCTATTTAAATCAATCTGATGATGAACAAGTTCAAAATGCATTGTACAAAAATGCGGTAATTGAAGTGTTTCAAAAAGTGGGTGATAACAACTCATTAATAAGTGAATTATCTACTGTTTTAATGTTTACTTTTTCTCAAATTCAAAATACACTTTTAACAAAATTAATCTTAGAATCTATATATAAAAAACTGCCTAATGAATATATTAATGAAGTTGTTATAAGTGAAATTCAGTCGAATATGAAGTTGGCATTGGGTGAAATTGCTCCAGATTTTTCTTGGCAAGAAAATGGGGAAACCATCAAACTCTCTGAGTTGAATACTACTGAAAATTATGTCCTAGTTTTTTGGAGTACTTCTTGTTCACATTGTTTAATTGAAGTACCTCAGTTATATGAATTCACAAAAAACACTGAAAACATAAAAGTTATTGCAATTGCTTTGGAAGATAACGATGTGGGGTATAAAATAAATACAGCAAATTTTAAAAATTGGAGCAATGTATTAGCATTGGGAAAATGGCAAAATGATCTTGCTAAAGAATATAAAATAACTTCAACACCAACATATTTTGTGCTGGATAAAGATAAAAGGATTGTTGCAAAACCTGAATTTTATATAGATGTAAAGACTTTTTTTGAAAATTAAAAATAAAAGAAAGCATCTTTTAAATGTTTAATTTCAAATTTTTCTTGATTTTTTGTAATAGCAATAATATCAAAGCGAACTTCAACATCTAAATTTTTTGATATTACATATTCATTAATAGCTTCAACCAATAATTGAATTTTTTTTTGATTCACAAAATCTTGTGGGTCTCCAAAATAATTGGAAGAACGAGTTTTAACTTCAGCAACTGCTAAAACTCCTTTTTTAAATGCAATAATATCAACTTCTGCTTTTTTAAAACGCCAATTGCGTTCTAAAATTCTGTAATTATTTTTTTCAAGAAATTCTACTGCAATTTCTTCACCTTTAATTCCTAATTCATTATGAGTTGCCATATATAAACCAAATTAAATCATTCACTAAATTTCACTACTGAAAATTCTTTAGTAACATATAAATCAATATTTCTTCCTAAAATCATCGCGTTATTTTCAATATCGTGACCAGCAGGAAAATCAAATAAAATTGGAAACTTATATTCTTTAGTGACATCTAAAATTAATTCTTCAACTGTTTGTCCCCAAGGGGTGGTATTTTTTCTAATTTTTGTCATTCCTCCCACAAGTAAACCATTACAATCATCAAAATATCCGGCACGTTTTAAAGCATACATTATTCGGTCTATTTGGTAATGATATTCGCCAATTTCTTCAATAAATAAAATTTTATTTTTAGTGTTTATAGACGATTTTGAACCTAATAAACTTTGTAAAATAGATAAATTACCACCCACAAGTTGCCCTTTTACATGTCCCATTTTATTGTATTTAGATTCTTTAAAAGAATAGGTTAGTGGCTCTCCAAACAAGGCTTTTTTAAAGGATGCAATAGAAGGTTTGTTTTTTTCTTCATTAAAATCCATACTTGTTCCCATTATAGCGTGCAATGTTTCAAAACCTAAATTGTGCAAATGGCTATGTAAAACCGTAATATCAGAATAACCAATAATCCATTTCGGATTTTCTTTAAAATTGCTAAAATCAACATGGTCAATAATTCTTACAGTGCCATAACCGCCTCTGGCACACCAAATTGCTTTTACGTTTTTATTGTCTAGTGCTTCTTGAAAATCACTTAAACGTTCCGTATCTAATCCTGCAAAATGATTTGCTTGGTTAAACGTATTTTTTCCAATAATTACGTGTAAACCCCAACTTTCAGCCAAAGCTTTAGCTTTTAAAATAGGTGATTTATCTTTAATAATTCCTGCAGTTGCTACAATAGCTATGGTATCTCCAATTTTTAAATACGGAGGTTTTATAAGTGGTTTGGTCATTTCTTTAAACTGTTGTTGTGGGTTTGTTGCATACATAAAAGAATGACAATACATACTTAAAAGCATTACTGTGCAAAGCCATAATTTATTTTTGTTGAACATTCCCTTGGTTTTTAGTAAAAATACTATAAATAAGCAAATTGTCAAATATATAAATTACAATGAATTTATTACAAAACAGCGCTTAAACAACTATTAAAATCAACAATAATGCCTATTTTTGTGCTTTCTTAAATAAATTTTGATGAACAATTCAAAAAGATATACAATTACAGCGGCATTGCCATATACTAACGGCCCAGTGCATATTGGTCATTTAGCAGGAGTTTACGTGCCTGCAGATATTTATGCACGTTATTTACGCAACACTGGAAATGATGTTTTATATATATGCGGATCGGATGAACACGGTGTGCCAATTACCATAAAAGCAAAGAAAGAAGGTGTTTCACCGCAAGATGTGGTTGATAAATACCATGCGATTATAAAAAAATCATTTTCCGATTTTGGTATTTCTTTTGATAATTATTCTAGAACTTCAGCTGAAATTCATCATAAAACGGCTTCTGAATTTTTTAAGAAATTATATAATGAAGGTAAATTTATTGAAGAAGCTACGGAACAATTGTATGATGAAGAGGCAAATCAATTTTTAGCAGATAGATTTGTTGTTGGAACGTGCCCAAAATGTGGAAATGAAGAAAGTTATGGCGATCAGTGTGAAAAATGTGGAACAAGTCATAATGCAACAGATTTAATTAACCCGAAATCTGCTATAACTGGAAATGTTCCAACCATGAAAGTTACCAAACACTGGTATTTACCGTTAGATAAATACGAAACTTGGTTGCGAGAATGGATTGTTGAAGGTCATAAAAATGATTGGAAAACAAATGTATTGGGACAAGTTAAATCTTGGTTAGATGATGGTTTAAAACCACGTGCAGTAACGCGTGATTTAGATTGGGGAATTCCTGTGCCTGTGGAAGGAGCTGAAGGAAAAGTATTGTATGTTTGGTTTGATGCGCCAATTGGCTATATTTCTTCAACCAAAGAATGGGCAGCTAGGGAAGGGAAAGACTGGGAGCCTTATTGGAAAGATAAAGACACCAAGCTAATTCACTTTATTGGTAAAGATAATATTGTGTTTCATTGTATTATTTTTCCAGCAATGTTAAAAGCTGAAGGAAGCTATATTTTACCGGAAAATGTACCGGCAAACGAGTTTTTAAATTTAGAAGGAAATAAAATTTCAACGTCTAAAAACTGGGCAGTTTGGTTACACGAATATTTAATTGATTTTCCTGAAAAGCAAGATGTATTGCGTTATGCTTTAACGGCAAATGCACCAGAAACAAAAGACAACGATTTTACTTGGAAAGATTTTCAAGCTAGAAATAATAATGAGTTGGTGGCAATTTTCGGAAATTTCATTAATAGAGTAGTGGTGTTAACCAACAAATATTATGAAGGAGTTATTCCTGAACCGAATGAATTTAGCGCTATTGACGATGAAACATTGGAGCAATTACAAAAATTCCCTTCAATAATTGCAAGTTCAATTGAGCGTTACCGTTTTAGAGAGGCGTCTCAAGAAATGTTGAATTTAGCGCGTTTAGGAAACAAGTATTTAGCAGATGAAGAACCTTGGAAAATTATAAAAACAGACCCAGAACGTGTTAAAACCGTTATGTATGTTGCATTACAAATTGCTGCAGGTTTGGCGGAGGTTTGCGAACCTTTTTTACCATTTACATCAACAAAATTAAAAGGAATTTTAAATATTTCGGAGAGTGTTGCTTGGGAATCAATTGCTGAAACTACTGAATTAATTAAGGCTGGCCATAAAATTGGACAAGCAGAATTATTGTTCGCTAAAATTGAAGATGAAGAAATTCAAGCGCAATTAGATAAGTTAGAAGCTACAAAGGCGGCTAATGAAGCTGAAAATAAAACCGTAGAACCACAAAAAGAAACCATTCAGTTTGATGATTTCACAAAGTTAGATATGCGTGTTGGAACTATTTTAGAAGCTGTAAAAGTCCCAAAAACCAAAAAATTATTGCAATTAAAAGTAGACGTTGGGTTAGATATTAGAACTATTGTTTCTGGTATTGCAGAATCTTTTTCACCAGAAGAAATTATTGGTCAAAAAGTTACTGTTTTGGTAAACTTAGCGCCACGTGTTTTAAAAGGAATTGAAAGCCAAGGAATGATTTTAATGACAGATACTCCTGATGGAAAATTGGCATTTATTGAACCAGAAAACGACTCAGTTTCTAATGGCGAACAGGTTAGTTAAATAAGTAAATTTTAAACTAATATTTGTCAGGTTAAACTTTGATTTTAAGATGAAGTATGTAGTTGTTTTATTTTTTATTTTTATTGGTTTTTTTGCTAATGCTCAAAATATTCAAGTTGATAGCCAAACATACTCAGCACAGCAGTTAATTGAAAATATTTTAATTGATAGTGATTGTATTACGAATGTTGTAGTCACTAATTTTATAGGAGGGAATTTTAATAATTCGGACAAAAGTTATGGTTATTTTGATGCTACGGGAACAACATTTCCTTTTCAAAAAGGATTAGTTTTAAGTACTGGAAAACTTTCAAATGTTGATGGTCCAAATACAACTTTAAGTGATGATAATGCATTAAATTGGTTAGGCGATACAGATTTAGAATTAGCTTTAAATGAAAATAATACTACAAATGCCACTATAATAGAGTTTGAATTTGTTGCAGTTGCAAGCCAAATTAGCTTTAATTATATTTTTGCTTCAGAGGAGTATCAGCAAAATAATGCAAATACTTGTAGGTATTCTGATTTATTTGGATTTTTAATTCGTAAAAAAAGCAGTAATCAATATACTAATATTGCATTAGTACCAAATACACAAACTCCTGTAAAAGTAACAACTGTTCACCCTGCTATTTCTGGTGGTTGTACTGCTCAAAATGAAATGTATTTTGGAAGTTGGAATGGACCAACAGCTCCAATAAATTTTAATGGACAAACAAAAGTATTAAAGGCAAATGCCAATGTAATTCCGAACGAAACCTATCAGGTAAAACTGGTGATTGCTGATGAGCAGAATTATCGCTATGATTCTGCAGTTTTTTTAGAAGCAGGAAGTTTTAAAATGAAAACCGACTTGGGTGTAAATAGATTATTTTCTTCTAATAATCCTGTATGTTTTGGAGAAACGATAGCGTTAAATGCGTATACTTCAGGAACGAATGTAAGTTATAAATGGTTTAAGAACGGAAGTGAAATAATTGGTGAAACAGATAGTCTTTATACCGTTGAAAATGCTGGAATTTATAAAGTTGAAGTAACTTTAAATGGAACTTGTATTTCTTATGGTGAAATAATTGTGGAGTATGCTAAGGATTTGGATACAAATCAAAATTATTTAAGATTGTGTGATAACGACACGGATGGATTAACATTTTTTAATTTGCATTTAGCGGATCCTTTTTTTAAAGTAGATATGAATGGATTTAATGTGGTAGATTATTTTTTAAATCCTGATGATGCAGCCGACAACATAAATGCAATTGCAAACCAATCGGTATTTTTTAATACACAACCCAATCAGATTGTTTATGCTCGAATTGAAAATGAATATGGTTGTTATGCAGTTGAAACTTTAACTTTAGATACAGGAAATACAATTTTAAGTTTTAAAGAATTTAATGCTTGTGATGATGGTATTGATGGCTTGGTAATTTTTCATTTGAATGAATTAAGAAATTTAATAAAACCAGAAGTTTCGTCAAGTGCAAATATTACTTTTTTTAGTTCTTATAATGATGCAGCATACCACCAAAATCAATTACCTGATAATTTTGAAAATACCACATTAAATTCACAAGAAATTTGGGTAAAAGCTCAAGATATTTTTTGTGAATTAGTAACAAAAATTACTTTAAACGTTATTGATAAACCTAAATTATTAGAGGGTGAAGACATTTTATATTGTTTAAATAAATATCCAGAAAGTATTACTTTAACTGCAGGTTTAACAAACCCAATTATAGGGGAAGTATTAGTTTATGAGTGGAGAAAAAATGGTGTTGATTTAGGTTTGAATCAAGAAGAAATTGAAGTTAATGAGGGTGGAATATATACTGTTAAAGTATCTAATATTAATAATTGTTTTTCAGAAAGAATAATTAATGTAAACACTTCTCAACAAGCAATTATAGATGCTATTAAAATTGAAGATTTTGGAGTTGAGTTTAATATAATTGTTAATGTTCATGGTGTTGGAAATTATGAATATTCTTTAGATAATGGAATTTTTCAATCGGACAATATTTTTAAAAATATATCTCAAGGAACTCATATAATTACAGTTAGTGATTTAAATGGATGCGAGGCAATTAAAGAATCTATTTCAATATTTGGGCTTCCAAATTTTTTTACACCTAATAATGATGGGAAAAATGATACTTGGAATCCAATGAGATTGAATTCAAAAGAAAATCCAATAACTGACATTTTCATTTTTAATAGATTCGGAAAATTATTAGTTAATTTAAATCCTAATGGAAATGGCTGGGATGGTTTTGTAAATGGAAAATCTATGCCAAGTACAGATTATTGGTGCAAGATTATTTTAAAAGATAACCAAGTTTTTCAAGGTCATTTTACCCTGATAAGATAAATGATATGAATATTTTAAGTTTTATAAAATCCCAAACAAATCTTCCTTTAAAAGGAATTGAAAATACTGTACAACTTTTAAATGAAGATTGTACAATTCCATTTATTTCTCGTTATAGAAAAGAGCGAACTGGTAATTTAGATGAAGTCCAAATTGGTGATATAGTGAAATTTAAATCGCAATTTGAGGAAATTGAAAAACGAAAAATTACTATTTTAAAAGCGTTGGAAGAACAAGAGGTTTTAACCAATGAATTGCAGCAAAAAATTGATAAATGTTTTGATTTAATTGAACTTGAAGACATTTATTTGCCATACAAAAAGAAGCGCAAGACAAAGGCTGAAACGGCTCGTAAAAATGGATTAGAACCATTAGCAAAGATTATAATGAGTCAGCGTGCAACAGATATTGAATCTATTGCAGTTAACTATTTAAATAATGAAGTTGATTCGGAAGAAGCTGCTTTAGAAGGTGCACGTTATATAATTGCAGAATGGATAAATGAACGTACCGATGTTAGAAATAACATCCGTTATCAATTAGAAAAATTTGCAAGCATTACCACCAAAGTTGTAAAAGCAAAAGAAGACGATGAAAAAGCGCAAAAATTTAGAGATTATTTTGAATGGTCAGAAAGTTTAAGTCGTTGCCCTTCACATAGATTATTAGCAATTTTAAGAGCAGAAAAAGAAGGTTTTGTTCGTGTAAAAATAGAAATTGATGATGAAAAGGCGATTGATAAAATTGAAGATAGAATACTTAATTCTAACAATGCTTGTACACAACAAATAAAATTAGCCATTCAAGATTCCTATAAACGATTATTGTTTCCTGCATTATCTAATGAAACTTTAAATCTTTCAAAAGAAAAAGCAGATGAAAATGCTATTCAGGTTTTTGCTAAAAATTTAAAGCAATTATTATTAGGAGCTCCATTAGGTGAAAAAAATATTTTAGCGATAGATCCTGGTTTTAGAACTGGTTGTAAAATTGTTTGTTTAAATGCGCAAGGCGGCTTAGAGTATAACGAAACTATTTATCCACACGCTCCAAAGAATGATGCTATTGGTGCTATGAAAAAAATTAATAGTTTGGTTGATGCATATAAAATTGAAGCCATTGCTATTGGAAATGGAACTGCATCACGTGAAACGGAACAATTAATTCGAAAAATGCGTTTTAATAAAGATGTTCAAGTGTTTGTAGTAAGTGAGGCAGGAGCAAGTATTTATTCGGCTTCAAAAATTGCTAGAGATGAATTTCCAAATTATGATGTAACTGTTCGTGGTTCGGTTTCTATTGGTAGAAGATTAGCCGATCCGTTAGCTGAATTGGTGAAAATTGATGCCAAATCTATTGGAGTTGGTCAATATCAACATGATGTAGATCAGGGTAAATTAAAAACTTCCTTAGATACTGTGGTAGAAAGTTGTGTAAATTCTGTTGGTGTAAATATTAATACAGCGAGTACTTCTTTATTAAGTTACGTTTCTGGAATTGGACCAAAGTTGGCTGAATATATTGTGAGTTATAGAGATGAAAATGGGGCGTTTTCTTCAAGAAACGACATTAAAAAAGTACCACGTTTAGGAGATAAAGCTTTTGAACAAGGCGCGGGATTTTTACGAATTAAAAATGCCAAAAATCCGTTAGATGATTCTGCAGTGCATCCGGAAAGTTATGTTGTGATTACTAAAATTGCAAAAGATTTAAAATTAATTGTGTCCGATTTAATTGGAAATAAGGAACAACTTCAAAAAATAGATCTTCAAAAATACTGTACAGAAACTATTGGTTTATTGACTTTAAAAGATATTGTAAAAGAATTGGAAAAGCCAGGTTTAGATCCACGTCAAACAGCCAAAGTTTTTACCTTTAACCAAAATATAAGAACTATAAACGATTTACATGAAGGGCAATTACTACCTGGAATTGTAAATAATATTACCAATTTTGGGTGCTTTGTTGATATTGGAATTAAAGAAAGTGGCTTGGTGCATGTTTCTAATTTATCAGATACATTTGTAAGTGATGTGACTTCTATTGTTGTGTTACATCAACAAGTAATTGTAAAAGTGCTGGAAGTAGATGTGGCAAGAAAGAGAATACAATTGAGTATGAATTATAAATAAAAAGCACCAATTGGTGCTTTTTATTTTTCATAACAATTTCCCTTTTTATTTGCTTCCTAAAAGCAAAATTTCATTTACTACAATTTCTGTTACATAACGTTTATTTCCATCTTTATCATCATAACTTCTTGAGGTTAGTTTGCCTTCAATGGCAATTTCTTTTCCTTTTTCAACATATTTTTCAACAATTTCAGCTGTTTTATTCCAAGCAATTAAATTGTGCCATTGTGTTTCAGTTACTTTTTCGCCTTGGGCATTTTTATAAACTTCATTTGTAGCAATAGAGAATTTTGCTAATTTTTTTCCAGAATCTAATGTGATAATTTCTGGTGCATTTCCTAAATTTCCAATTAACTGTACTTTGTTTCTTAACGTATTCATAAGATAAGGTTTTATATAGGTTGAATGTCATTCGTTCAATTCAACAGTGCAAATATGGGAGTAGTTAAAAATATTATTCGGTTGCAAACCAATTACTTTCGTATGTAAATGATTGTAGTCGTTTGTAAACGGATATTTTTGTGTATATTTGAGTTACTACTACTACTAAAATATTAAAAAATGATTGTTAATTTTAGACAGGAAATTTGGACTCCCTTTGTCAACGAAAAATGGTGCGAAGAAGATGAGTTAATGATTTCCAATTACGGGCGAGTACAACGCAAAAAAGTAGGTGAAGAAGAATGGAAACTTTCTAAAACATCTTTAATTGGAGGATATGATTCTTTTTGGATAAGAAGAAGAGGAAGTAAAAATACCTCTTCCAGTTATATTCATAGAATTGTAGCTCAAATTTATTGTACAAAAAGAGAAGATCAAAATTTTGTGATTCATTTGGATTTTGATAAATTAAATAACAAAGCTTCCAATTTGAAATGGGTTAATAGAGCAGAATTAAATGAACATAACAAAAAAAACCCCGTACATGAAAAGAAATTAGGGAAAAGAACGTATTCAAAACTCAAAGAAGGAAGGGTTAGAATGATTAAAAAGAAGATTATGGATCCGAACAGAAGAACAAGAATGCGCTTAATTGCAAAACAATTTGGGATTTCGGAAATGCAGTTGTATAGAATAAAATCTGGTGAAAACTGGGGGAATGTAACTATTGACGATTAAATAAAAATTAGCTATGAAAAAAAAATGCTTGGAATGTGATGAACCATTGAACGGAAGGGTTGATAAAAAGTTCTGTTCAGATTATTGTAGAAACTCCTACAACAACAAAGTAAATAAAGAAAGCAAAAATTTAATTAGAAATATTAACAATCGCCTTCGTAAAAATCACAAATTACTTACCGATTTAAATACTTCAGGAAAAACAAAGGTTACCCGAACTAAATTATTAGATGGGAATTTCGACTTCAATTATTTCACATCTATATACACTACAAAAACTGGAAACACCTATTATTATTTATATGACCAAGGTTATTTACCGCTTGAAAATGAATATTATTTATTGGTAAAAAGCGAATAAATTTAACTAAAGTATTTACAAATGACTTTAAAAAAATACACCCAGGTTGCTTCCATACTAATTATAATAGCAACAGTTTATTATAGTTTTTACGTATTAACGCCTTCAAAAAATTTTATAGCCA
>Ga0208305_10000127_pt1 | contig 43555 bp, 64 predicted proteins | sample ColrivemetaGS741_FD_187605 | JGI IMG/M metagenome (GOLD analysis project Ga0208305, IMG submission 187605) | Estuarine microbial communities from the Columbia River estuary - Flood tide ETM metaG S.741 (SPAdes) (version 2) | ecosystem: Environmental > Aquatic > Marine > Intertidal zone >... | reverse complement strand
AGGAGATGGTACTGAACCAGATTGGGATGCAACTGGAGTACAGCATTGGTTAGTTGGATTTACTTGTTGGGATAACACTACGATTAGAGCAACAGCAACAGGCTGGGGCACAGGATCAGGTACTCCTGCTAATGATATGGAATATACATTGACTGTTGGTACCTACGGTGCAACGGCAACGGCGCTTCAAGGTAAAAATGATGGTGGTACTGGAAGTCCGAACGGCGCTCCGGCATTTGGTTCATTGGATAGTAATGCAGTTCCTACTGGTGTATATTCAGATGTGACATACGGTGGTGGTCTTATACGATCAATGACTTTTAGAGATGGATATCTTTATATGAGTAATCAGCAAGATGATGAGTTTTGGTTACAATTTAGCGGCAGCCAATATTTTCCTAATCAGGCTCCAACGACTTCAGGTGATGGAACTGGATGGTCTATTTTAACCTGGGATACTGATAGCGATAGTACTAACGGAGCACAGGTTCAGTCAAGATCCGCCTCAACATATTCAACTTTTATGTCTGGCAGTACTTTTGTAACACAGTGGAAAAGAAGTTATAGCGGCTCAGGTTCAGGCGGTGGTGATTCGCCACGAAATCCTTTCATTGGTCAGACAGGCGGTGGATCTGTAAAAATGACGTTTACTTAGAGAGAAATAAAAAAATGGATTACGAATACGAATTTAATACAAGAATTGAAAATATAGACGGTGAAGATCATACATGGACTACATGTAGAGTATTAGAACACCCAGCACAAATTTATGTTGAGGCACCATCTATATACGACGGCGAAGGTAATATAGATACTGCTGCATCTCAAGCATCTGCTCAAGGTAGTGCAGATGAGATAATCGAAGAACTTGCCGAAGAGTAATAGAGGAAACTAAAAATGGCAATTAAAATATCAAACTCTACTATTATAGATGATAGTAAAAATTTTATAAATGTTCAGTCTTGTAGTGGCACGTATGGAGACTTACACGCTTCTCCATCTTCTGTTACTTCAAACATTACTATGTCTAATTCTATTCAGACTTGTATTATGACCGGAAACGTAACATTCACTTTAAGTGGCGGAGACGAAGGTAGAACAACTGCGTTACTATTAGATACAACATCTTCTGGCCACACTCCAACATTTCCTTCTAGTATAAAGTGGGTAGGTGCAGAACCAACCTGGAGCAACTCTAGATATTGGCAAGTAACACTTCTTTCAAGAGGAACTTATCAGGCGGGGTCTGCTGTAGGCTATGCAGGATCTTCACCAACAGAAGCCGTTACTTTAGGTGGAACCACAAGCAGCCCAGTAAATAATTTTGATGCAACTGGAGTAGTTCCATTTGAAGCAGGTTGGAGATTTAAAGCAGACGGTAATGTATATAAATGGCAACATCCAAATAATGCTGGTGGAGATGGCGAAACTTTATATTCTACTACAACTTGGAATAACATTACTCCATCGCAAACATATTATATAAAAGCGTCTAACTACTCAGGCTCAGTTAACTTAAACGCGGCTAATAGTTCTACACTCAACACGTGGATAGCTTTAAACACAACAAGAGAATTTAACGTATACGACACTAGACAGTCCAATAGCTATGCCGATGAAAATTGTGTTATGAAAATAGAAATATCGGCGAATAGTAGTGGATCACCAGTATTAGCAACCGGCTATTATAAAGTCTCATACGTTGGAACAGCATAGGAAAATAAAATGGCACTGTCACATGTAATGAATGTTATTAGTAATGCAGGAATAGTAGGAGCAGGCACGGGTAGCGGTGGCGGCGGTGGCGGCGGCAGTAACTTGGACAGCCAAACTGTTACTGTTGGTACAGCGTCCGCAGCAACAGGCGGCAGCGGTGCACCTACAGGCACAACCACTCGTAGAGGCTACTCCGGCATCTATGCCTTTGGCTCTGTCTCTGATGGAACAAGCAATCTTTATAGTGGCGCAGCATTCTCAGAGATTCAATATAGTTGGGATACTTATTATCCTATCTCTGCGGTTACCCTACGGATTGTCGGGAACGGTCTCGCAAATAGTGGCTGGACTACTTTAACTATAGGCACTACAGCTTATCAAAGATCGAGCGCGAGCTATAGTGCAACATACGCTGGCCAAAATATTACGACTTGGTATTGGTACAGCGGATCCGATAATACCGGTGCAGCTAATCCATTCGCAGCCACTGGGCAAACCACGACTTGTGTGTTTACATAATAACTAATTATAAAGAGATATAAAAATGGCAATACCAAATTCAAGATCATTATTCAAAGATTATATTCTTAGAAAAATTGGCGCGCCGGTCATTGAGATTAATGTATCTGATGAGCAAGTAGAAGATCGTATAGATGAAGCTGTTTCTTTTTGGAGAGACTATCACTATAATGGTAGTCAACAAGTGTATCTCAAACACCAAATTACAGCAAGTAAACTAACTCTTGATGCAGCAGTAGGTAGTAACTTTATAATAGGTGAGACTATTACAGGAGTTATTTCTGGTGCAACTGCTAAAGTTTCAACAAATCAAGTAGGCGGTTCGGTTGTTGTTTATGACAATCTTACACACAAAGAGTTAATACCGTTTCAAACAAATGAAGGTGTTATTGGTGCTAATTCTGGTGTAAATGCTACCATTACAGGAGTTGCTAAAGGGGATAGAGAAAACGGTTATCTTACTTTACCACAAGGATTACTTGGTATATCTGGTGTCTTCCCGTTAACATCAAATCTTTCAACTGGTTCTGGTATATTTAATGTTCAATACCAATTTGTATTAAATAACATTGAAGATATCACTGGATATAATATTCAAAACTATTATATGTCAATGAGCCACTTACAATTCCTGCAAGAGATTCTTGTAGGTAAACCAATGATTCGTTATAATAAACACGTTAATCGCTTATACCTTGATGTTAATAAAGACTTTATGGTTCCTGGTGAGTATGTTATTATTGAAGCTTATGATGTTATTGACGGTGATACTTATTCAGATGTTTGGGGCGATCGTTGGTTACAAAATTATGCAACTGTTTTAGTCAGAGAAAATTGGGGTTTAAATTTAACTAAGTTCAGCGGAATGCAATTAGTTGGCGGTGTTACTTTTAATGGAGAACAGATTCTTTCAGAAGCAAAAGCAGAACGAGAGAAGATGGAAGAAGAAGCAATTCGTTCTTACCAGCCTCTTACCTATAACTTTATTGGATAATGTTTAGATGGCAACTAATGTATTCTTCAGAAACTACGATAACTTTAACGAGCAGAGCTTAATTGATGACTTAGTTATTGAAAGTATTCGTATGTATGGTGTTGATGTTATGTACATTAAACGTACCATAGGCGCTCGCGACGATGTTTTAAACGAAGACGATTTACCATTATATGATGAGATGTTTCAGTTTGAAGCATATGTTAAAAATGTTGACGGGTTTGAAGGTGAAGGTGATTTCCTTTCTAAATTCGGTTTACAAATACGCGATAGTATTACATTCACTGTAGCTAACAGAACATTTGAAAGACATGTTACTAGAGAAGTTGTTGAGATTATAAGACCTCGTGAAGGCGATTTAATATACTTCCCACTCAACGAAAAAATGTTTGAAATCAAATTTGTTGAACATGAGAGTGTATTCTATCAAACAGGTGCTCTACAAGTACAAGACATGAGATGTGAGTTAATAGAATATAGTGGACAGAGATTCTCAACTGGCCATCCAAATATTGATAATTACTTTGATTCTATTGATACTACATCAACTACCAGTTTACAAGACCTTGCTAATACAGAAATTGATGGAAGTGATTCTCTTGCTAGAAACTTCACATTTGAGCAAGAAGGCGATAACATCCTAGATTTCTCAGAGAGCGATCCCTTTACTGAAAACATTACTATAAGTGATACCTAATGGCCATAGCTAACTATTTCTATAACGAAACCACACGCAAATATGTTGCCCTTTTTGGTACATACTTTAATCAATTGCAAGTTCAGAGAGTTGATAATGGTGGAGTAACACAACAAACAATGATTGTGCCGATCTCTTATGCGCCTTATCAAAAGATATTATCTCGTCTAGATCAAAATCCAGATTATAAAGCAAAAGCTGCTGTTACTTTACCGCGTATGTCGTTTGAAATGACAAATATGTCGTATGATGCAGAACGTAAAATCTCACCAATTACTAAAATAAGAAAAACAGTAGTTGATGATGCATTAGGTGGTCGTAAGTTTGTTTACGCAGGTGTTCCATATAATTTAGATTTCCAACTCTTTATTATGACTAAATACCAAGAAGACGCAGTTAAGTTATTAGAACAAGTTATTCCATTCTTTAATCCAGACTATACACGAACAGTAAGACTTATGACTGGTTTAGAACCAATTGATATCCCTTTGATATTAAATGGTGTTTCGATGGACGAAGTATACGAAGGAAGTTTTGACGAACGAAGAGCAATAGTTTATACACTTAACTTTACTATGAAAGCATGGTACTTCGGGCCTGAGAAATCAAGTGAAGTTATTAAGTTTATTGATATACGATATGCTACAGACTCAACTACTAATACTGAGCCAGAAGAGTTTTACACATTACAACCTGGTATGGATGCTAATAATGCTGCAACTACAGACCAAGATCTTTCTGTTGATTACAGCTTAATAGACTATGACGATGATTGGGATTACGCACCTCAGATTGCAAATACTGCACCTTCATCTTAGGGGTTGACATTTGCACCAAAGTGTGTTATAATATATAATTAGATCTATAAGATGACGGAGATATTATGAGTAGAATTGGATTTACGTGCAGCGCATTTGATTTGTTACATGCAGGACACGTGCAAATGTTAAGAGATGCAAAATCTCAGTGTGACTATTTAATGGTAGGATTACAAATGGATCCTGCTAAAGATAGACCAAAAGACAAGAACCCGCCCATACAAACAATTGTTGAAAGATACACACAGCTCAAGGCAATATCATATGTCGATGAGATTATACCTTATAACACAGAACAAGATCTTTTAGATCTGTTAGAATTGTATCATATTGATGTTCGTATCTTAGGAGACGAGTATAGAGACAAAGAGTTTACTGGTAAAGATATTTGTCGAAAACGTGATATTGAATTGCATTTTAATAAAAGAGATCATAGGTTTAGTACTTCTGGGCTACGAAAAGCTTGCGCCCTTAAATGAAATACGACAGACTAAGATCAGCAGCTTATGGAGAAGGCCGTCGATGGTTTCGATGGTGGTTAATATTTACAGGTCAACGAAGGTCATAAATAGATAATGAAACAAGATAAAATAGCTGAGGTTCTTAACATGCGATCGCTAGAAGACGCTGACGAGAGAAAACAAGCAATATTAGATGGAGTCAGAGAGAATGATCCTGAAGTTCTTCCTATTGTTATTGCTGAAGACGAGGAAGTTGATAACTTACCTGTAGAAGGTGTAGTACAACCTCTCGCAGTTGTAGATAGCCAGGCTGATGAGAATCTAAAAGATATTGAGTTAGCCAAAGAAAATATCGAGAATATTATTAACTTGGGTGATGAGTCAATCAAAGAAATGGTTGAGATTGCAAAGCAGTCTGAGTCACCAAGAGCCTTTGAAGTTGTATCCACTTTAATGAAAACACTACTTGACGCTAACAAAGATTATGTTGAAATGTCAACAAAGAAAAGATATGCTAAAGAAGAAGCAAATCCTTCTAAAACTGAAGTTACTAATAATAATTTAATATTATCTACTGCCGACTTACTTAAAATGATAAATGGTGAACAAGATAAAACATGAGTAATGGATATTTAGGAAACTCATATCTCAAGCGATCAGCTGAAGCTATAGAGTATACGCCTGAACAAATAAAAGAATTTATGAAATGTGCTAAGGATCCCATATACTTTGCAAAAAGTTATATTAAGATTGTGCACGTTGATAGAGGCTTAGTACCATTTGACATGTATGATTATCAAAAAGAAATTTGCAATAAAATCTTTGCAAATCGACGTGCTTGTGTTTTAACGGCTCGTCAGTCTGGTAAAACAACTACTGCTGTTGCTGTTATATTACATTACATATTGTTTAACGAATTTAAGACTGTTGCTATCCTTGCTAACAAAGGAGATGCTTCTAGAGAAGTTATGGGTAGGCTCAAGTTAGCATATGAAGCGTTACCGAAATGGCTACAACAAGGTATCGAAGAGTGGAATAAGGGTAATATAGCACTAGAGAATGGTTGTCAAGTATTAGCAGGAACAACATCTTCAAGCGCTATTCGTGGTAAGTCTGTAAATTTCCTATATCTAGATGAGGTTGCATTCATTGAAGGTTACGATGAGTTTTTCGCTTCTGTATATCCTACTATTTCATCTGGTGAATCTACCAAACTATTAATGACCTCCACCCCCAACGGCTTAAATCATTTTTGGAAAACTTGTAAAGGTGCTGAAGAAGGTACTAATGGTTACGAGTTTACTAAAGTAATGTGGAACGATGTACCAGGTAGAGATGAAAAATGGAGAGCCGAAACGCTCGAAGCTTTAGATCATGACGAACAAAAGTTTAAACAAGAATATTGTTGTGAATTTTTAGGTAGTTCAGGAACACTCATTGATGGTTCTAAATTAAAAGAATTAGCTTATTCACGGCCAATACAAGAAAGAGAATTCTTAACACAATACGAAGCAGCTTTAGAAGATCATACGTATGTAATAACAGTTGACGTATCTCGTGGTAAAGGATTAGATTATAGTACGTTTAATGTAATAGATATAACAACTATGCCTTATAAGCAAGTCTGCACTTTTAGAGACAACACTGTCTCACCAGTGGATTTCGCGGCAATTATATATAGAATAGGATTAATGTACAATGAGGGCGCGGTACTTATCGAAATCAATGATATCGGTGAACAAGTATCAGATGTGCTCTTAATGGACTATGGTTATGAAAATCTGTTGTTTACTGAAAACGCAGGAAGATCTGGTAAAAGGATTTCAAGCGGGTTTGGTAAAAGAACAGATAATGGAATAAGAACAACAAAAAGTGTTAAAAGTATCGGTTGTTCTATATTAAAAATGCTGATTGAACAGAATCAGTTAATTTTACAGGATTATAACACAATACAAGAGTTATCGCGATTTTCTAAACGAGGATCATCATACGAAGCGGAATCTGGTGCACACGACGATTTGGTAATGAATTTAGTTATCTTTTCGTGGTTAACGGATCAGGCCTTCTTCAAAGATCTTACTGATATTAATACTATGATGCGCTTAAGGCAAAAAACAGAAGAACAAATCGAACAAGATTTATTACCATTCGGATTTATAGATGATGGTGATGAAACACTAGAAGACGATGGGTATGGTTTTGCTAGAGAGTCATGGCAGATATGATAAATGAATACAACCTTTCTGTTTTTATAAATAGAACTGTGATAACTAATTTTAGACAAAAAGTTTTAAATAGATAATATTAAAGGAGAAATAATATGGCTTTTTCCGTAAGTCCTTCGGTTATAGTTCGCGAAGTGGACGCATCAGCCGCGGTACCGGCCATCGCTACGCCACCTGCTGCAATTGCTGGTGTTTTTAGATGGGGTCCGGTAGGTGAAACAGTACTAGTTTCTTCAGAGAATGAATTAGTAAACCGTTTTGGCGAACCAAATAACGATAACTATGAGACATTCTTTGTTGCAGCAGACTACCTTTCATACTCAAATGCTCTTTATGTAGCTCGTGTAGATAACGGTGCTGTCACAGCCTCTGCTAGTGATATTTCAAGTGCAAATACACAACTACACACTTTTGGTGCATTCGATGCATTATATCCAGGAGATCTGGGTAATTCATTGGAAGTAGCATACGTACAAAATACTGCGTTTGAGAACAATGTAATTGCTGTTGCTGATATAGCAGCGTCAAGATTAACTGGTAATACACAAATCGGTCAAACACTTGCATTTAATGCATCTTCGATTGTATTTGAAGTACTTCCAAGTGCTGCTCTAGCAGCTGATACCTTTGCAGAAGGTGATATTGTTGAAGTTGGTAACGAATCTGTTGGATATCAAGACATTGCTGTAAGCACATTTACAGAGAGAACCTTGACTGCTGCTGGTGATGCCACCGCTAACACTTCACTTATTGCTTCACACGAATACACAATCGGTCTTGGAACAAACTACAAGCTTGCAGAAGACGATTTAAATAAGTTGAGTTTGGCACGTAAGTGGAAATACCACAATTCATTCGGTAAAGCACCGCAAACTGGTAACTATCACGTCTTAGTTAGAGACGAAGATGGAGTTATTACTGGTGAAGCAGGTACTATACTAGAGCTTTATGAAGATGTAGCTACATCTCAATCTGCTGTACTACCTGATGGAACAACAAATTACTACAAGCAAGTGATTGAAAACAAATCAAGTTGGGTTAAAGTTGCTAATACAGCACACTTTGAAGGCGTTGCTCAATACAGCACATACGAGAGTTTAGCACTTGGTACTTCAGGTACTTCTGAATCAGCTACATCTCTTGGTGCTAAAGCAGCTGGTTACGACTTGTTTAAATCGTCAAATGAAATTGATGTTTCATTCATTCTTCAAGGTAAAGGTGACAACTCAGGTAATCTTGCTAACTATATCATTTCTAATATCTCAGATTATAGAAAAGATTGTGTTGCATTCCTATCACCTTCTAAAGAAGCAGTAGTAGACGAAAATAAAACAAACGCAAAACTTACTAAAACGATTGCATATAGAAATGCCCTTCAGAATAGCTCATACTGGTTTATGGATTCTGGATATAAGTACAGATACGATAAGTATAATGATTTTTATCGTTGGGTACCACTTAATGGTGATACTGCTGGTCTGGCTTCAAGAGTTGAACCTTTTGAATCTCCCGCTGGTTTCCGTAAGGGTGTAATCAAGAATGTTGTTAAACTTGCGTTTAATCCTAATAAAGCTCATAGAGATCAACTCTACAGCAAAGATATTAACCCAGTAATGAGTCAAGTAGGTCAAGGAATTGTACTATTTGGTGATAAAACAGGACTTGGTTTAACTTCAGCATTTGACAGATTAAATGTACGAAGACTGTTTATCTCGGTTGAAAAGGCGATTGCTAATGCAGCTCAAACATTCTTGTTTGAATTAAACGACGAATTTTCTCAAACACAGTTTAAGAATATCGTTGAACCTTTCCTAAGAGAAATTCAAGGACGAAGAGGTATAATTGACTTTAGAGTTATTGCTGACGCTACTGTTAATACTCCTGCGGTAATTGATCAAGGTAAATTTAAAGCTAATATCTTTATTAAACCGGCCCGTTCAATTAACGTTATTGAATTAACCTTTGTGGCAACACGAAGTGGGATTGAGTTTGAAGAAATTGTCGGCTCAATCGGTTAATAAATAATATAAAAGGAGAATACGAACATGGCATTTAACATTAACGAATTTAAGTCACAGCTTACTGGTGGCGGTGCCCGTCCTAGTCTGTTCCAAGTTCAAATTCTTAACCCTGTTGCTCCTGAAGCAGACTTTAAAGTTCCATTCATGGTACGAGCTGCTGGTTTACCAGCCTCTACCGTGGGTTCTTTTAATGCTAACTACTTCGGAAGACAGATTAAGTACGCAGGTGATAGAACATTTGCAGATTGGACAGTAACTTGTATTAATGACGAAGATTTCGTAGTTAGAAATGGTATGGAAGCGTGGATGAATGCTATCAATACACACGATAGCAACCTACGTGCTTTACCACAAGATTACAAATCAAACGGAATTATAACACAGTATAGTAAAGATGGTGACGCAATTAGAACTTACGTCTTTGAAGGAATGTATCCAACCCAAGTAGACCAGATTACTATGGACTGGGGCACAACTGATCAGATCGAAGAATTTACGGTCAACTTCAGTTATGACTTCTGGCGAGTAGAGGGCGCTACTGGAATTCCTACAACCTAAATTAGGTAATATAATATGAAATTATTTGGCTTTGAAATATCGAGGCCACAGGACGAGAGTAACAAAGATGTTGCATCGTTCGTGGCCCCACAAAATGATGATGGTGCAATTACCGTTAGTGGTAATTCACTTGGTGGTTTTTATAGTACTATACTTGATATGGAAGGTGCAGCTAAGTCTGAATCTGAACTTATCACAAAGTATAGAAATATGGCCATGCAACCTGAAATTGCACAGGCAATTGACGACGTAGTTAACGAAGCTATATCTGTTGATGTAGATGAAAGCGTTGTTAAGGTTACTTTAGGTGAGGCTGATTTACCTGATAAAGTAAAAGAGCGAATTGTAGAAGAATTTGACAACGTATTGGCTATGATGGACATAGCTAATAACGGTTATGATATGTTTCAGAAGTTCTATGTTGATGGTAGATTAAACTATCACATAGTAATTAATCCTAAGGATTTAAAAAAGGGTATCATAGAATTAAGATACTGTGATCCTAGAAAACTGAAACTAATTCGTGAAGTAGACAAAAAGAGTAAGGATCCTCATAGTGGAGTCCCTACTAAAAAGATTAAGAATGAGTATTATATGTACTCAGAAAGTGGGTTTGGTTCTAATAAGTCTGGCGGAGACGGATCTACATCAGGCTTTAAGATTACTAAGGATAGTATAGCTAGAGTAACATCTGGCATGATGAATGAAAATAATAGTTTAGTATTATCTCATTTACATCCTGCGATCAAGCCATTAAACCAACTACGTATGTTAGAAGATGCTACTGTTATTTACACATTAACAAGAGCACCTGAAAGAAGAATTTTTTATATTGATGTCGGTAACTTACCGAAGGCGAAAGCAGAACAGTATCTTAGAGATATGATGACTCGCCATAAGAATAAGTTACAATATAATTCGTCAACTGGTGAGATTAATGATTCTCGCAAGATGATGACAATGACTGAAGATTTTTGGTTCCCACGAAGAGGTGGTGAACGAACAACTGAAGTTGATACACTTGCAGGAGGCTCAGCCGCCGGTTTAAGTGATGATACAAACATGTTGTACTTCCAACGTAAATTATACAAAGCGTTGAAAGTACCTTTAACACGTTTAGAGCCAGAGAGTCAAGCGACCTTTGGTAGAGCTTCAGAAATTACACGTGATGAACTTAAGTTTGGTAAGTTTATCAAAAGAATTAGATCACGTTTTTCTTGGTTATTTACTACTATCCTAGAAAAACAGTTAGTTTTAAAAGGTGTTTTGACACCTGAAGAATTTGATGCTATACGTAATGATATTCGATACGAATTTGCTAGAGATAATTATTACGATGAGCTGAAGCAATCTGAAATACTACGTGAGCGTATGACTACACTCAGAGATATTGAAGATAATATTGGAAAGTATTATTCTAGAGAATGGGTTATTAGAAACATTCTTCAGATGACAGAAGAAGAATTTATAGAAATGACTGATCAGATGGAAAAGGAAAAGGCTGAAGCTCCTTCTGATGATGAAGGAGAAGATGATACTTCTTTCTAGAGACGAATTTAAATTGATAATAAATATAGATTAGATAAGATTAAATAGGGACTAAATATGAAAAACTTTAAAGACCTGCTTTCAGAGGTGGCGCAACCAAAATCGCCAGAAGAGAAAGCATTTAAAGATCAGCATAAGATTGAGTTGATAAAACACCCGGTCGCGCCTGACCATGTTCATACTGGAGAAATTCCAGGTGTAACAAAGAAGAAAAGGCCTGCTGACCAAGAAGGTGACGACAACTACGATCAAGCATACGACAAGGCACAGAAAAAGAAAGTTTTTAAAATGCCTCGTAATATAGACGAATCTGAAGAGTCAGGAATCGAACGTTTCTCTGATAGAGAAGTTAAGATGGCAATCGGTATTGCTTCTGATAAGAGATACGCTGGTGGTAATTATTCAGGTGCTGTTGAAGCGATCAACAAACTTGCAAAAGGTTTATCTAGACACCCTCAAGTTGCAGCAGTGCTTAAGCGTCAAAACGAAAGCAATTCAATTTCATTTAAAAGTTTAATGAGCAAAGTATCTCATTCAGAAGATCTTCTGGAAAGTCCCCAAGAAGAAGTCTCAATGATGATGAAGCAACTCAACTTTATATGTTACGCTTCTGAAGAAATCCAAGAGTATTTAGAAATTGACGGTTTGGATCCAGAAGAATGGTGGCAGTCAAAATTAGCACAAGTATTCAGTCAAGTAAAATCCCTATACGCTTATGCTAAAGGAAACGAAATCACAAACAAAGCAATCGACTTAGACAAAGACGACGACGATGTTGAAGGCGATGATGATGCAGTAGATGTTGAATTAGAAGCTGGATATATCAACTCAGGAATGTACGAAGAAGTTGAAGGCTTAAACCAAATAACAGAAAAGTTTGACTTAAGCGAATCTAAGATTGATGTAGATTTTATTGGTAGCGATAGTCAAAAAGCTTCTCAAGAAAAAAGATTCAATGTTAAAATCTCAATGCACGGTGATGGACAAGCATTTGTAAGTGGCGAACCAAAAGACGTTTGGAAATTTGCTGTAAGTCACTACGGTGATGAAGACGATGCTGCTGATGTACATAAATCATTAGCTAAATCAGTTGGTGTTGTAAAAGAATCTTTAGAAAAAAAAAGTTTCTTAGACGAAGCCAATTTCAAGCCGGGTAATTTAAGACTTAAGAATGGTCAATCTATTAAGTTAGATTTTAAAGATGTTAAGGCTCTTAACGCGATGATGAAAGGATTAAATCCTAAAAATCGTAAAGAGATGGAAACTAGCATGATGAAAGATCAAAAAGGATTTGGCGAAATCTTAAAATTCGCTACTCAGGCAGGAGTTTAAAGAGAATGGCTTGGGTTGACGTACTAGGATCAGAAGACGCAGCCAATGTTTGTGTTTGGGAATATGAAAACACAGCTATAGCTTCAGATACTTATTCAGATGCTAATGGTACCACAGCAAATGGAGTTAGAACATTTACTCCAACTGGTGGTAATGCTCAATACACATATGTTAAGTGTAGAAAAAAGGGGCAGACTACAGAGCGTGGTGAACTGAATAAGAATTACTATGATGCTAGAATATAACGAAAGTTATAAATAAAATAAAGAAATTTTAATTAAGGTGATAATATGCAACTTATTACAGAACTAAATGAGAACCTTGAAGTAATTACTGAAGCTAAAGAGGACGGAACTAAGTCCCACTTTATCGAAGGTATCTTCATGCAAGGCGATCTAAAAAATAGAAACGGACGTACTTATCCGAGTGATACTCTTGAGAAAGAGATGGCGCGCTATGACAAAGAATTTATTCAACCAAAGCGAGCGCTTGGAGAACTGGGACACCCAGACGGACCAACTATTAACGGTGACAGAGTATCACACCTAATTACTTCAATGAGACGTGAAGGTAATGACTTTTACGGTAAAGCAAAAATCTTATCCACTCCAATGGGTGAGATTGTTAAATCTTTACTTGACGAAGGTGTTAAAATCGGAGTTTCAACCAGAGGATTGGGTTCAGTTAAGCAGTTATCAGATGGTGTTATGGAAGTTCAAAAAGACTTTCATCTTGCTACTGTAGACATTGTAACTGATCCTTCAGCTCCTAATGCATTTGTAAATGGCATTATGGAGAATAGAGAGTATTATTACGATATTGCTTCTTCATCTTGGAGGCCTCAAGCAGTAGCTGAAGCTATCGAAGAAATAGTTGAAGAAGTTGAGAGAAAAGTTAATCGTGTAGTGCGAACAATTGACGAAGCAACGGCCGCAAGGATGTTTCAATCATTCGTTCGTTCTTTAAGAGATTAAACAATTAATAAATAATTTGTTAAGAAACAATTTACAATAAGTTTAAGAATTTAAATAGATATTAAAGGAGAAATAATTATGGCAGACGACAAAACTAAATTCGTTGCTGACGACGGTTACTCAGAAGTACCTCAGCCTGTAAAGCCTGAAGGTGGAGAAATTGTCAAGAAGAAAAAAGGCGAAGTCGAAGTCAAGAAATCAGATGTAAAGACTCCTGGCCAAGAAAAAGCCGGTGAGAAAGTACCAACTGCAGAAGAAGTAGAAACTACTGACGAAGTTGTTGAAGAAGTTGTACAGATTGAAAATTCAATCGAATCAATCTTTGAAGGTACTGATCTTTCAGAAGATTTTAAAGCAAATATTAAACTAGTATTCGAAGCAGCTGTTAATGAGCAAGTTGCATCAAAGACAGACTCTTTGAAAGAAGATCTAGAAAGTAAACTCGAAAGTGAACTAAGTGAAGCTATCGATAACCGTATGAAAGATGTTGTTGAAAATGTAGACAAATATCTAGACTACGTTGTTGGTGAGTGGATGGAAGAGAATAAAATCGCTGTAGAAGCCGGTATCAAAGTTGAAATGGCAGAATCTCTACTAGACGGTCTTAAAGGTCTTTTCACAGAGCACAACATTGAAGTATCAGAAGAGACTTTCGATGTAGTTGAGAGTTTAGAGAAACAAGTTTCAGACCTTGAAGAAGGTACTAACACTGTAGTCAATGAAAATATTGAACTTAAAGGTGTTATCTCTTCTATGAAGGCTGAAAAAGTATTTGAAGGTATGATCAGCGGTTTATCTGAAAATCAGGTAGAACGTTTTAAAGTACTTTCTGAAAAGCTTGACGTTGAAGATGCAGATGCTTACGCAGAAAATCTTTCAGTAATCAAGGAATCCTTCTTTAGCGAGGGCAAAATTGCCACCCCTAAAGTAGAGGATGTCGAAGAAGACGAAATTATTCTAGAAGAACAGGAAGTAAAAAAACCAACTTCTGATTACACTTCTATAAATGCTCTAGTTGAAGCTTTCAACACTAAGAAGTAAAGAATAATTAAAATTGGTTTGTTTAAAAAACTTAATTTAATTTAATACAAAAGGAGATAGAAAATGAGTAACTATCAAGCATTGGTGGAAAAGTGGAGCCCTATCTTAGAGCATGCATCTTTTTCCCCTATTACTGATTCTCATAAGAAAGCGGTAACAGCAACAATCCTCGAAAACACAGAGAGAGCTCTGTCAGAAACTGGTGATTTATCAGCAAATATGACAAGCCTTCTTTCAGAAGCAGCACCAACTAACGATGCTGGTACTGGTGGTTTCGGTTCAGCTTCAACAGCTGCAGGACCTACAGCTGGTTATGACCCAATTCTTATTAGTTTGGTACGAAGAGCGGTTCCTAACCTAATCGCATATGACATCTGTGGCGTACAGCCTATGACTGGTCCTACTGGTCTAATCTTTGCTATGAGAGCAAGATACGGTGCACAAAACGGTGATGAAGCATTCTACGCGGAAGCGGATACTGACTTCACAGGTGCTGGCACACACGCTAACACTCTACCTAACGCTAACCCTGCACTAGTAACATCTGGTACTGGACTTGACACAGGTGCTGGTGAAGCACTTGGTGATGGTGTTGGTGCTGGCTACGCAGAAATGGCCTTCTCAATTGAGAAAGTAACTGTTGCTGCTAAGACTAGAGCTCTGAAAGCTGAATACACTACTGAGCTTGCTCAGGATCTACGTGCTGTTCACGGCTTAGACGCTGAAACTGAACTTGCTAACATTCTTCAATCTGAAATCTTAACAGAAATCAACCGTGAAGTTGTTAGAACAATTTACAAGACTGCTGAAGCTGGTGCTCCTGGTACTGCTGCTGCTGGTGTTTTCGACTTGGATGTCGACGCTAACGGTCGTTGGTCTGTAGAGAAGTTCAAGGGACTTATGTTCCAAATCGAGCAAGAAGCAAACGCTATTGCGAAAGGTACTCGTAGAGGGAAAGGTAACATGGTTATCTGTTCTTCAGACGTAGCATCTGCATTGCAAATGGCTGGCGTACTAGACTACGCACCTGCTCTTAACTCTAACACTCTTGAAGTTGATGATACTGGTAATACTTTTGCTGGTGTTCTTAACGGAAGATTCAAAGTGTATATCGATCCATTCGCCGGTGCTAACTACCTAGTAGTTGGTTATAAAGGTTCTAGTGCGTTCGATGCTGGCTTGTTCTACTGCCCATACGTTCCATTGCAAATGGTTCGTGCTGTTGGTGAGAATAGCTTCCAACCAAAAATCGGATTCAAAACTCGATACGGTATGGTTGCTAATCCATTCGCAGAGGGTACTACGCAAGGTGTTGGTGCATTAACCGACAATGCGAACAAGTACTACAGACGAGTTCGTGTAATTAACTTATTCTAAGAATAATAAATTACATTGGTACTTTAAGGGGGATCTTCGGATCCCTCTTTTTTTTTCTTTGGAGTTTGTAAATAATGACTATTGTGTTTTGGGTTATTCTTGTTGTGGGTACTATTAGTGCTACGAATAATACAGTTGAGTTGAATAAGAAATGTAAAGTAGAAGTAGAAGCGGGTGTGTCAGAAACTATTCGCGAATGCAAACAGTATTACTTTGATACTAAAATCAAAAGTGGATGGTAAATCCTGTTTAAATTAGCGATCTGCCTAACGCAGAACCTATTTCTTGGAATTGGTGTATAGGGCCTTCTTGTACACTGATTTTCATTGTCTCAAAGTTCCTTCCTATTATTTTTATATTACCATTTGTTATTATAGATAACATACCAATAGGTGTTTGACAATCTCCATCTATTTCTTTAAGTGCTTGCTTTTCAGCCATAGCCATATACCAAGTATCCCAATGATTTACATTAGATAAAGCGGTTGACATACGATCGTCTATTCTCATTTGTAAAGCAATAACACCTTGACCTGGTGCAGGTAACATATCAGCAGTTCCAAATACTCTTGATATCTTATGTGTTAATCCGAGAGCATCAAGTCCTGCTTTTGCTAAGATTATCGCGTCGTATTCTCCATTCTCTTGCTTATTAATCCTTGTATCTATATTACCTCTTATGGGAACAACTTCAGCATTAGGATATAACTCACGTATCTGCTGGATCCTTCTAGGACTACTTGTGCCTATACTCCTTGGGTTAATATTATTACCTACAAGGCAGTCGTGGTGGTCATTTCTGGGGAGTACACAAGGTATGTGTAAGTGAGCATCGTTATCTCGAGTGAGATCTTTAAATGCGTGGATAGCAATATCTATTTGTTTATCCATTAAGCTTTGTTCTATCTCTTTACAGAACACACCTTTACCACCCATTTCTTCAATGGCAGTAGTAGGGTTTAGATCTCCAGTAGAGTCTATTAATATCGTGTTCGTTTGAAAAGGAATAAGCTTAGTAGCTTGTTCAGTATACGCAAGAGCTAGCTTAGACTTGCGAGTTCCAACAAGTGGTATCATAATATATCCTTTTTGGCACTCCGTAGGAGAGTCGAACTCCTGTTGCCGAGATGAAAACCCGGTGTCCTAACCACTAGACGAACGGAGCAGAGTGAGTTTATTCTTCTTCCGACCATTTGACCAGATGACAGTTGTCACCGGTACCAGTAGTCTTAAGGAATCCTTGGTCAATAAGAGATTCTATAGTTGCAGCTACAATTTCTTTCTTGGATTCTGCCCATTGAGCAAAATATCCAAATACACTAAAAATACTAGCAGTAATTATGAATTCTATTACACCAAAGTCTATTTCCATTATTCATGATCTCCGTATCTAGCTAAGACCTTTTCGATGATTTTTTGCTGAGCCGTTAATTGATCATCTGCATCAATCTCTCTTTCGATCCTAACTCGAACATCATCCTCGTAGTCATCAGCGATAATAAAACCGTTTTCCACTGCCATAGTGAGCACAGCACGATCGTCTAGTTCAACTAACTTACTTAAAGTTGCTTCTAGAACTTCATCGACATCGAGTTTTCCTCTCTTACAATCTTCCATCAAAGACTTTACTATTTCATTATTCACTTTTGATTCCTCCTTAATATACTTATAAAAGTTTAACATTTGCTTACGTAATCCCATCTAAAAGTTCCTCCTTATTGTAACTTTCAAATCCTTGCCACCAGCTAGGTGCTGGTCGCCCCCAGTCCCACTTAGCAAAGGGTTTTGCTGCATGGTAATAGTTTCTATAAGCCTGAACTGCATCTTCATTTTTGCAGTCAGGATACTGGCTCATCGCTTGTGCAAACGGTGTGAGCCCAATGTCTTTTATATTCTTAGGAGGCATACTAAGCATTGCGCCGAGTTTCTGCCATGTAAGATGTGGCTTGTTTCTGCGGTACTCAAATTCATTTGCTAGTCCGCGAAAGTGTTCGTAGTGCCACTCGTAGTTAGTTTTACTTTCCATAGTCCAAGTTGTACACGGATGGAATTTGTGTACTGCCAAATAGTAAAGATCATCTCTTTCGTCGCCAAAAGAGTAATATTGTTGCATCGTTTTACCAGATCGTGATCTTCTTCTTTCTGGTATTCCGTCAAGCATTCGATGTGCTGTTGAAAGCATCTGAGCACTTTCAACAATCATTTTAGGTACGTGTCTGTCACAGCACATTTGTGCAGCGGTGATAGGATCTGAATCTAAAACAAATATGTTCAAATTATTTTACCCACACTTTGTTATACTTAGTAGGCATATTCTCACAAGAGTAAATGTCTTCGTCAGTATAGTTAATTACTGTAACACACTCATCGGTAGAATGTGACACAAGAACATCAGGAATTGCAGCATAAAAGGAAAAACCATATGCAAAAACACAAGTTACAATTACAAATGCACCTACTGTCTTAATAAGACCTTTTATACTATTGCTCATATTCACCTACCTTTTTGAACTTACGTCGTGATTTAGAAAACTGTTTCATTGGTTTGTTAAACACCTTTAGATCTCCACCTGTAGCTTTGTAAGCGTAGAGTTGGCCAAGACCATTGACGTGGTATTCACCGTTGGATACATTCTCAGTACCCCAGTCAGTTACTTCTTGTAAAATCTCAATCATTATGCAGCCTTCCTTGAAAAGTATCTTCCTTTTCCTGAGTAACCAATTTTATTAACAGCTTCTAATGGAGAAGATGATTTAACTTCTGCGAGGTATTCTTCAACAGTGTAGTTTTCAACGATTGCATTAACCCAAGATTTCCAAGGCTTTGAGCCGTACTTGAACCTAGCAATAAATGATGGCTTAACTAGACCGACCCAAGATGGGTGACAGTCAGGATGTACCTCGTTCATTAGAGGTGCATTCTCAAACCCGCCTCTATACATTAAGTACATTCCATCCCAAGTAAATTGGTCTTTATCAAAGTTAGTCATAATCATTTCTCCATTTTTCATAATTTATAAGTATATTATATCATATCAAAAGGTATTTGTCAACCCTTTTTGACATTTATTTTCACTTATTTTAGCAAGCCTTGAGAAGTATTGGAGATACTCTCCAGATGCCACCTTCTGCAGTATCAACTTGAATGTTCTTAATCATTACCTTAGTAACAACACCTTCTTGACGTTGGCCAAGCTTAGTCATAAAGAAGACTTTCTGCCCTTTGACGAAAGAGTTCTTAGCCATCTGCTGCTTAGCTTTGTGCTGATCGTTAAACATGCCATTGATCATTCGCATCTGAGAAGAGTCAGCCTTAGCAAGTAGTGAGTTCATTTTGTTCAATTCGTTTTGAGTTAGCATAATGTAGTTTCCTTTAGTTTTAAATTTTCATATTTGATGGGTATATTATATCAAATCAAATGGTGTTTGTCAACTGTTTTTTATATCAATTTGTTATAAGCTTATAACTATAATGAATAACCAGCAGATTTACCATAAAAGCCGATTTCTTCGAGCATTAACACGATGCTGTCCATATTAGTCTTGCCGACCATAGGATAGATGCCTACAGTCATAGGATCTGTAAGATTAAACTGGCAGCCTTCCAGAGTTGGATCATTCTTTTTGATCCATAGGTCAACTAGGGTCTTACCATGCTCAAAGGTTTCTAAGTCTTTAGTTCTGACCTCGAAGTCTGTGATGTAGTAAGCATCATCTCTAGTTAAAGTTGGTTCTGGTTGGTTTCCAAGTATTCTTACGTTCATTTAGTTTCCTATTTAATTTAATTTATAAGTATATTATAACATATCAAAACGAATTTGTCAACTGTTTTTTTCACTTTTTTAAGTGTATTCTCATTATAAATAGAACGAAGCCCTAGATAGCTTCACACTGGAGCAAAAATGGAACAGATTTTACAGTTGATCTCTGACGTCGGACTGCCGATCGCCGGAGCTCTTGTAATGGGATTCTTTATCTTTATTATTATTAGACAGATTTTTGAAGGAATCGTTGATAGTATTAAGACATTAACAATATTTTCGGAGGGCTTGGAGAATCGAGCTAGGTCTATGAGCAACGAAATTATCAAGATAGACTTACTTGTTAGTTCGGCATTAGGACTGACGCCGGACACTGATCGTATAGCTAGAGCCGAAAATTTTATTGAAGACGGAAAAGTGGATGTAAGGAGAGATTGAAGTGATGTATGTAGATTACAAGTTTAATATAACTGAAGAAGGTTTACTGCTGAGTGATGTCGATACAGCCCTGGAACCAGACAGTCAAGTAAGAGTAGAGAAAACATCTTTGAGCGTTGGCGATAATTTTGTACTTGAGCTAGATCAAAATGGATGTATGTTTTTTAAGAAGACGGACGTTCAACTCAGTTTGGACTTCTAACATATGGAAGGATTAGACTTAGCTGCCTTAGTGCAGGAATACGGGTTTCCGACTATAATGGTTTGTGGTTTAGGATATTTTGTTTATTTCGTTTGGAAGTTTATCAACGAAACTATTGAACCGGCCATCGACAAACATCATATGCAATTAATTAAAGTAATTGATCGGGTCCGCATGTTAGATCAAGACTTAATTAGATTGCAGCAAAAAGTGAATGTGGTTTTAGAATATAAAGCTAAGGACGGTCTTATTAAAAAGGCTGAAGAAGAGCTTGAAAGAAAGACGAGGAAGAAAAATGAAGCTAAGGATTAAAGTATTAATAGTATCATTTGTAATAGGGGCACTTTTTACTGCTAACGATTTAGCGGCAGAACCCATAGTACACAGTTTTAAAAATCCATCGTTTAGTGGTATAGGAACAGGAGCTCACTACTTAACTGTTGAAAACCAAGAACACGGCAGAAAGAAAGCAATTAAAGATGCGATGGAAGCAGCGCAAAGAGCAGCACAACGAGCCGAAGAAAATACAACATTGGCCAAATTCATTAGGAACTTGGAATCACGTATTTACGCTCAATTATCAAAACAGCTAGTAGACAACATGTTCTCTAACGACAACCCAGTTAGATTTGGATCGTTTGTACTAGAAGGTTCCACAGTAACTTATGAAATAATCACAGCTGCTGATGGGACAGAATTTATAAAAATGACTATTGTTGATGAGAATGGTTCAACAACTGTTATTGAGATCCCTATTGGATCTGGAAATTTTGGAAGCGACGATGGTACGACTGACGGCGGCTAGTTTAACCTTCCTGTTATTGTTAACAGGTTGCGCTCAAATGCCACAGTGGTCTGATGGACCGGCTAACTGTGAGTATGGTAAAGGCCAATACGAAGAAGGTTGGAGTAAAGATCTATACACAGGTGTAAGACAATACACCGAAAGCAAACAGATTTGTATAGAATCTCCTGAAGTTATTAAGCTACCTTCGTATATTGATTTATTAGCTTTACCAAAAGCTAAGTCTATGCCAGTAGTTGCAGTATACGGATTTGCAGATAAAACCGGACAAAGAAAAGATTCACAAAGCGGACAGAGTTTCTCTACAGCAGTAACACAAGGCGGAACAGAGTTACTAATTGACGCTTTAAAGACAGCTGCAAACGGACATTGGTTTAGAGTAGTTGAACGAGAAGGTATTGACTCTCTTGTTCGTGAAAGACAAATTATACGATCAGCTCGTGATGAGGCAGCTAAGAAGTTAAATACAAAGACTCAAGGAGTCGGGCCACTTCTTTTTGCAGGTATGATTATAGAAGGTGGAATTATTGGTTATGATAGTAATATTAGAACTGGAGGAAGAGGAGCAAGAACGTTAGGTATTGGTTTTAGTAATCAATATCGACAAGACGTAGTTACTGTTTCAATCCGTGCCGTTTCAGTATTAACCGGTGAAATATTATTGAATGTTCAAACTCGAAAAACTGTACTGAGTGTAGGCTCAGGTGGTGATCTGTTTAGATTTATCGAACAAGGAACACAATTGATTGAGTATGAAGACGGAGTTGGTAATAATGAATCAGTGACTTACGCAGTACGTTCAGCTATTGAAGCTGGAGTATTAGAAATGGTATACCAAGGACACGATAGAGGTTTTTGGGAAATCGAGGCAGGCCATCGTCACCCCCATCAAAAAGATCATGATGGAACAAACGAAAAGCATAGCCTCGATGAAAAATAAAAGGGAAAAATAATGAAACATAAAATATTAGGCTTATCTTTATTATGTTTATTTTCTTTCAACGCAATTGCTCAGGCAACTGATGATAATGAGATTAACATCGACCAAACTGGTGATACATTAACATTGTATATTGATCAGTATGGATACGGTAACAAAATTGGATTAGACGACTTTTCAAGTTCTTCATCTCCAATGGCTGTTACTGGTTCTTCGTTAAACATTAACATCGATCAAATAGGTAATGAGAATTTACTATTTGGTACAATCGTTGCTGATAGCTCGACTTATAATCTTCTTTTTACAGGAGATAGTAATTCGTGGGATTGGAATATAGGATATGTTGGATCAGCCGATAGTTCTACTATAGACGTAGACATCACAGGCGACTCAAACACTATGGACTTTGACCAAGGCTATAATGCAAGTGCAGAAAGATTAGATATGGATTTAACATTATTGGGAGATACGAATATTTTTGATGTTGACATCGACGTAGATGACGCCATTTGGAATTTCGATATCACAGGTGCATCAAACAATATCAACACCATGCAAAAAGATGGTGGAGAGCAGGAAATCAACGTAACTTTAACCGGTGATTCAGCTGACATTGATATTAATCAAATGAGTGGTACTTGTGCTACGGGTGTTACTACTTGTAACGGTATCATAACTTTAGATGTGACTTCAGATAATGCTACTATTCAAATCAATCAGAAAGACAGCTCTAACGACAGTTAAATGCTTGATGGCGCTATCAATAGCGATTTCTTCGGGAGTCGTTATTGCAGCCCCGTCTATCGGCGAAATTGTTGAACATAAGGGCAGCTCCAAACTAGTTAGAGAGGCTGGAGATGAGCTTTTAGTCAGTGACACGCTTATTCCAACCGTTGAGCTTAATGATACAGCAGAAACATCCAATGGTCGTATGCTTATTCAGTTCTTGGATGAAGCAGAACTATCATTAACAGAACATACCAAAGTATACATCGATAAAGTATACTACGATCCCGACCCAAGCAAATCAAAAATGGCAATGAGAATGGCCATGGGCACTGCTCGCTTTGCTTCAGGTCGATTAGGAATGGTCAATAAAAGTAATATTGACATTAAAACTCCCACGGCCTCAATAGCAGTTCGTGGAACAGATTTTACAACAACAATAGATGAGCTTGGGCGATCGCTCGTGATTCTATTACCCGATGAATTCGGAAACTCTTCTGGTGAAATAACAGTATCCAATCTTGGTGGCTCAATTGTTCTTAATGAAGCCTATGCTGCTACGATGGTTTCCTCACTCGATACTCAACCAACAAAAAAATTATCATTACGTGGTATTACAACATCAATGATTGATAATATGTTTATTGTATCGCCTCCGCCCGAAGTTAAAGAAGCACTTGACGAGCGTCTTCAAAATGATTTAGATCAAGACAAAGGTTTATTAGATATTGACTTCTTAGATTTTGACGGATTAGATGTCGATTACCTTGAAGACGACTCATTAGAATTTACTGAGCTCGACATCGATTATTTAAATGTTGATTTTCTTAGTGATGTTCTTGACGTTGTTGAGGCCTTAGTAGCATCCGCAGCAACTCTTGATGATAGTGCAATAAGCCAAACGTCATTAGGTGCAGAATTAAAAGGTGCTGCATTTGGTTTAAATCCAGATTCTCAATATAACATTTACGAAAGCGACGGTAAGATAGTATTCTATCGTGCTGTTAATGAAACAATCACAATTTATTTGGCTGTTGATGCAAGAGCAAGTATAAGAACAACGGTTGATGGATACGAAGGTATCATATTACTTAATGGTGGAGATGACACATTAATTGATCTAAGACAAGGGGGATAAATAGAGTTATGAAAACAGAACATGAAGAAAGAGCTTGGGAAAGATTTAGAAAGGCTACAGGTCCTCAAATTTGGACGGGCAGAGATTTAGGTACCTGGTTCGCGATGGGCGTATTTGTAGGTGCCATGATTATCGCACCTTTTACTTTTTCAGACGATAACGTCATTACAATGGAACAAACTGGTGATACTTTTCAATTAGGTATAGATCAATATGGTCACGCTAATGAAGTCAGTATGTTAGATGGTAATTCATATATTACAGCATCAAGTTTAGATATGTATTTGGTTCAGTACAATACCAACCCATCTGCAATGACGAATAAGATTATATTCGACGAAGTAAGTGGTTCAGGTAATCAAATGAAACTTGCACAAGGTGTTGCGTGGACTACATTAGATTCTGATACAGATTTAACTTGGTATGGTGATCTTTATGAATCAGGTGGACATGATATTGGTATCACAATGTATGGAGACAACAATCAATTAGCAGTTCAACAAACGAACCAAACAGGCGCGAGCGATGGACATAATTTTGATTTACATTTAGCAGGTGATAGTAATGAAGTCAAAATTAAACAACAAAGTAATGGAAGAAAGAATACTGATTTAACAATTTACAATGACTATAACGATGTATTCGTTCGTCAGAAAGGCACTGGTGCAACTCACAACGCAACGATAACACTTGATGGTCTATATGGAACGGATCTTACTTTGATTCAAATGAGTGATACAAATCAAACATATTCAGTATCAGTTAACTGTATGACTGTTGGTGGTTGCTCAACATCGGTAACACAAGACTGAATCTATTGTAGTATTAAGATTGGATAAATCTATTATAACACAATTTAGAGCACTTGTCAACACTTAAATGAAAATGGAACAATATAAATTATGAAAACATTATTACAAAGAACTATCAAGGATAAAGAAACGAACCTATATCCTGTTTGGCTTATGAGACAAGCCGGAAGATACATGCCAGTATATATGGCAATGAAAGCTCAATCAAATGGATTTCTCGACATGGCCCTCACACCATGGAAGGCAGCTGAAATAACAATGCAACCTATTCTTGAGTTTGATATGGACGCAGCCATTATCTTTTCAGACATACTTATTATAAATCACGCTCTTGGCCAAGAATTAGATTATAATCCGAGTCCCGTTCTAGGACCTTATAACGAATCTTTTTGGGATACAACTTTTGAAGAATTCAGTCTAAAATGTCAACCAGTATATGAGGCGATCAAGCTGGTTCGATCTGAACTTGACGAAAGTAAGTCACTAATCGGCTTTGCTGCAGCTCCTTATACACTCTGTAAGTACATGTATAACTCCCCACGGCTTGATATAGTTAATAAATTAATCCCTTATATAGTAGAGCATCTCTCCTCACAGATTGAGTATGGATGTGATACGATACAAATCTTCGACAGTTGGGCTGGAGATATACCAGCTAATCAGTTTGATGATTATGTTATCAATCCAACAAAAGAGATTGTAGACGCTATTAGAAACCGTTATCCTGACGTTGGTATCATTGCATTCCCAAGATTAGTAGGTACTAAAATCAATGAATATATTGAAGTAGTAAATGCTGATTGTACTAATATTAGTGACGACTTACCAGTTGACGAAATCAATGGTGAAGTACTTCAGGGTGGTATTGCTATCAAGAGATTAATTAAAGGAGAAGATATTACTCCTGTACTTGATAAAATGAGAGATAAAGCTTATGTTGTTAATCTTGCTCATGGAATTGATAAGACAACTCCAGTTGAGAATGTAAGACAGTTTGTAAATACAGTAAAAGAATATCGTAAAGGTGTTTAAATATTTAACAAAATGGTGGACTGTACTATTTACGATTGCTGGTTTTGCAGCTCTTAGTATATCTAATCCATCATTTATACAATCATTAGAATATAGTTATTATGACGCGTTACAGCAGAATAAAGAAAAAAAGAATATTGAGGAAGTGGTACTTGTCAACATTGACGAAAGAGCTATTGCTGCCGAAGGTCAGTATCCGTGGCCCCGTGGGTCTATTGCTAAGTATATTAATAGTGGGCCTGACGATTCTTTATATGTCTTCAACGTAATTTATTCAGAAGAAGATAGATTTAAAGAAGATCATTTATTACAGGAAGCAATGGCAACTAAAGCTGTTGTATTAGCTTCGGCTCCAACTCAACAAACAACTGGAGGTGTAGGCAACTTTGTCGGTGTTGCTACATTTGGTGACCAAGATGAAAACTGGCTCTACAATATTCCGGGATTACTTTATCCCATCGATAGTCTTTCTAGTTATGCCTTTGGCATTGGCGGTGTTCTTGCAGTACCTGACGAACCAACTGGGGTTGTGCGAAGAAGCCCACTTGTTGTCAATGCAGCAGGAAATCAATATCCCAGTCTCGCTCTTGAGACTTTGCGGGTCTTCTCTGGAGAGTCTTCCTATCAAATGAAAGTAGGCACCAATGGTGTCGAGTGGATTCGTATGGGTCGTCAAGATCCAATCACAACAAATAGCTTTGCTGAAGTGCCTATTTCTTTCTGGAATCAGTTCGAGCAAATAAGCATAACAGACCCACTACCAGCAGGGAAAGTATTACTATTTGGAATAACCGCAGAAGGCTATTCTAATCCAGTCGCAACCCCAATGGGTGCAATGTATCCCCACGAAGTTCAAGCTCAGCTGATCCAGACCTTGATTTCAGGAGAACAAATAACGATTCCCGACTGGCAGCCAGTACTTGAGCTTGTGTTTCTGGTTTTAGTGAGTCTAGGTATCCTTGCAGCGGTCTATATTTTGCCCACAATTCCAGGGGTGGTAGTGTCTCTCGGTCTACTCTTTGCTGCATTCGCATCGAGTTATTACCTGTGGACTTCTGCCTTAGTATTTTTTGACGCAACCTTATGTTCATTAGCTTCCTTAGTAGTATTTGCACAATCAAACTTTAATGTATATTATATCACATTCCAACAGAAACGTCAAATAGAAAAACAATTTGCTGGGTATGCTTCGCCCACTGTCGTACGTCTATTAAAAGAGAATCCTACTCTAATAAAAGATGGTATGAAACGAGAGGTCAGTATTTGCTTTTCTGATTTGAGAGGGTTTACACCACTTGGAGAAAGCTTCGGCGATGATGTTAAAGGTTTAACAAAATTAATGAATGGATATATGGATGCCATTACTGAGCCTGTCCTCCAAGCAAATGGAATGATTATAAAGTATATAGGCGATGCTAGTATGCATATCCACAACGCTCCTTTGGAAGATCCAAACCACCCAACGGCTGCAGTAGAAACCGGTTTGAGTATGCTTAGAGCAGTGGAGAAATTTAATGAAGAAATTACAAGAGACGGAAGACCACCCATTGGTATGGGTGCTGGGATCAATACTGGGCTTGGTTATCTTGGCGAGATGGGGTCTACCAAGCGACACAGCTACGATGTTCTCGGAGATGCTGTTAGCACAGCTGCTCGAATTGAATCAAAATGTAAAGAATATGGGTGCCTACTTTTAGTTGGTGGAGATACTGTTAAACAGTGTGATAATAAATTCTTTTTCTTAAAGGTCGACGATCTTGCTGTAAAAGGTAAAACAGTTGGAATTGAAATATTTACAGTATTAGACTTAAAGAAAGATAAGTATCTTAAACCAGCAGAGATGCATCAACACATGTATGATAACTATCAGAAACAAGATTTTGATAAAGCAATTAAAATGTGTAATGATTTAATGGAATGTTTCGAAGGTCAAATGTCAGGATATTATAACATGTGGATTGAGCGTTGTGAATACATGAAGACGCAAGATCTACCCAAGGATTGGAATGGAATCTTTATCGCAACATCTAAATAAGTTCTTAATACTTATTTTAATATCACTACCTGCTATGGGTGGTAAACCAACAGAAGTACAAATAGGAAATTGGAATCACGGATGGACGGCTCCATATAAGGATGAGTATGTATCTAAGTATACGAGTGATCCTATATCATATCTACCATACGATCTTAACTTTGAAATAGAACTTAGTACTGATCGCCAAATAACAAAAGAACAGTACGCATTAACGGCAATGATCATTGCGAATATTGCTGACGTACATTCAACTCGTCGAGGTATGAGATACGATTGTTTGGTAGAAGCAAATCCTTTTCTACCAGAAAGACCTAACGTTGCAGAGATGGTTATTTTAAAAGGCGCAACCATATTACCTATAAGACATTATTTGTGGCCTACAAAAGAAGAGAAGTACTATTACGATAGGTTTACTAGTGTGTTGGTAGCAGCTGCTGCATATAACAATTATAAATTAGTTAAGAAGGCTCGAGATAATCCTTTCTGTAAAAAATTAGGACAATAAAAAAAGGTCCAGTTTTTACACTAGACCTTCAGGGTTTTATTGCTCAACTCAACGATGCGATCTCATCACGTCAGCTTACGCCAACGATGCAACTTCTGCAATCATTACTCCTAAAAACAGAGTAACTATTAGGCACTCGACACAAATCTCACCATTTAGCTTCTGCAAAATATTTTTTGCTTTCTGCATGGTAATTCCTTAATTAAGTTAATTATGGTTATTGTTTCGAGCTTGTCTGCCAGAGGCGTATGGACTCTCACCATATCCGTTGCCTTTAATCTTTAGAGATGCTTTATAGCTCCCTGCGGACTCCATGGTTGAATCCAATGTTTATAGAATGATCTAAACCATTTTCTAGACATTTGGACTCACTCCCAGTAAAGAAATACAAAAGACGCAAATTAGAGTCACTAGTTCTATTCTGTCTTTAATCTTAATTGTATTCATTTTACTTTAGGACACTTGCTTTTCATAACATACTCGGAAGCTTTTTTAGCTTCCTTTCGATCTAGAAAAGAGTCTCTGTTTTTATCGGCGTGGTCAAAAAGGTGTTTCTTAACAACACAGCCAGATGCTTTCAGCTCATTAACACTGATTAGACTGTCACGGTTTATATCAAATCGTTCCATTCTCCAGTCAGCGAATGCTGGAGTTGCTATTACGCATGCAACTAATGCGGTTACTGCTTTAGACATATATTTCCATAAAGTGTCATACTAGTGTCATACTAGTAAGTAAAAATAAACCAACAGTGGCTAGGCCATTACGCTGATTTATAATTACCCAACTATTTATACCATAAATGTATAAAGCATTATAAAAAAGTAATATATTGCCATTACTTTTCGTCATAGCCGCTATTCGTCGTCGAACTCCTGATTTACTTGCTCAACACGAACAACTAGCTCTTTGAGAAGTTGAACCAATTCGTAGCCAATATCTTTATCTGTTTCTGTGTCTATTTCGACATCAAATCTAATTTTCATACGTTTTCCTTAGTTCCACTCAACGTGTCTTCTTTGAATGTAAACATCAACTGCGGCAGCATTTGCCATTCCACCAATTACATCTCCATGGTAAGTATGACCAATCATGTTTCCAGTTCTTTTGTTAAGAACTTTGTGGATTGGCTTTCTTGCCTTGACAGTAACTCTGTATCTAAGAGGATTTCCTCTGCGATCAACAGCTCCGGAATATTTAAGTTCTTTGTTCATGCTTTTCACGTAAGTCTTGATAGTCTCAACACTCAACATATCTTCAGCACAAAAGATATCAAATGTACCTTGGTAAGCGTCAGTTCTTTGTTTTCCGTTAGTATCAAATTTCATTGGTTTTCTCCATTATTTAAATTATAAGTATATTATAACACAACAAAGTGTATTTGTCAACTGTTTTGTTAACATATTTTTACTTATTTTCAATTATAAGTCAGAAGACTGCTTACGCAGTCTCCGCCATTTCAACAGCAAGGTCAAGAGCGTCTAGCTTTTTCCTTGAGTTAGCACCGAATAAAGAAGATGATGCTCTTGCGTCATCGCTTCTTCCAAGTTCGTGGTCTGTCATGTATGTGACAGCGTTGAAAGCATTCCACCAAGATCCAGGCTTGAAGTTAGCTCCAGGTTGTGTCTCTACAATCTCTAATGCACGTTCTCCAGTTCGACTAAGGATTTTGTGTTCTTGAGAAGATGCACCAAATACTTTAGCAAGGAATCTTTCGAAGTCAGCATTTTTGTATTGCTTAGATCCAAGAAACTCTGCAGCTTCTTTAAACTGTTGTACACGAGTGTGTGAGATACCAAGTAGTTCTTTAACTACTGAAGCGTCAAACTCGTTTCTGTGTGATAGCCTTACAGCAGGTTGTGATTTTTCAGTTAGAGCCATTGACAAAGTGTTATTACATACAACACGAGTCATAACAAACTTAACATCAATACACTTACCATACTGGTGAGGATTAGAGAAAAGTAAGTAGCCTTTAACTTCATCACCACCAAAAAGTGTGAATCCATCTTGTACATCAGCAGCAGCAAATACCATTTTACCATCGTTGATTGAACCAGCCGTGTCCATTACCATGTCACCAGCTTTAACGAAATCATTGAAGAAATCAAATGCTGTTTCATTTTGGCAAGGGTTCCAGTTACCACCAACATTGGTAAGGATTTTACCATCAGTTTCTCGTATAAGAGATTGCTGGCCTGTTGGGATTTGTTCGCCATTGTGATCGACAAAGGATGGTACTTTTTTGACTTTCCAGTCTAGACCAGCCGCCTTCATCATTTCAGTTGGTGTCATGTCGTCACTCACAGGAACTCCAAGACCGTGCCAAGGCACCCCTTTGCTAAGTCTGTAAGCCATTTGAGCTTCACCGTTTACCATTTCTAATGCATGTGCCATAATATATCTCCTAGTTTAATTATTTAATATGTATATTATATCATATCAAAAGGTGTTTGTCAACTGTTTTGTTAACATATTTTCATTTATTTTACAAACTCTAGTACTTCGTCGAAATTCATAGTTGTAAGTAAGTCTTCGTCAGCACCCATTTCCGAGCAATGTGTAACAGCAAAGATCCAATCTTGAAACTTAAGTCCTAGATGTTCCTGAGATTCTTTTCTTTCAGCAAGATCTGGAGAATTAACCCAAATCTTATAACCGTTAGTCTCAAAAGAAGGCAACTCATCGTTACCCCATGATGTATCTTCCCACTTAGCAGGAATTTTGTAACCCATTGTGTATTGATCCCAAGTAATCATTACGCTACCTCAAAGTTACAAGGAGTTCGAGCTGGGACTACTTCGGTAAATCCGAAGTTAGCTACTATAAAGATTTGACCCGTTTGAGTGTCTTCGATTAGATCACCAACAGATGTGCTGTGACCAGGCTCGAATGTGTGAACTGCGTCGGGTGTTTCCCAGAGGTTGGTTATCTCAAATACATGATTTAAATCACGAGCTTCAACTTCATACTTGTCATTGAATAATGCAATGAAAGCAGGATTTGCTTTAAAAGATTCGCCGACATTGCCGTGCATTAGTTCCATTTTAGCGAACCATTTCTTTGAGCGGCTTGTAGCACCATCCCAACCATACAGGTTTGGGTACTCTTGCTCTTCTTTGTTGAAGGTGATTTGTTTGACGATGTATCTGTTCATATTTGATATTCTCATTTAATTATTTAATATGTATATTATATCATATCAAATGGCATTTGTCAACTGTTTTGTTAACAAATATTAAATTATTTTATATCAAAAGGTTATAAGCTTATAACTAAAGAGAATATTACTCTTCCCAGTGTTCAGACAGCATAGTCTGTGCTCTGTCAAGCAATATAGGATCAGCCTTAGTAAGAATGTTCAACATATACTGTTTCTCATGCTTATAGGCTTTGTGAAAGAACTTCTGATCGTGGGGTATAATCGTATCAGAGTTCGATAGTAGGTCTGCGATCTTGATTGTTTGAGACGCGGGTGGTCCCAAAGCGAAATGATCGGCATCCATCTTTTTACGAAACGTTCTGTTTCCATCTTCTTTTTCAGAAACGTTTGTGCAGTAATGAACGAGTTCAGCAATATCAGTTCCGAAGTGAGATTTGATGTCTCTAAATGTGACAGGAGTATCTTCTACAACATCGTGTAGGATAGCAGCTGCCAACATCTCAGTAGTATGTTCAACACTATCTTCTAGAATTTTTGCTACGTGTATTGGATGAGTTATGTATGGCTCACCTGTGTATTTTCTGCGCTGATCGCCATGAGCTTCTATTGCAAGCATCAAGGCGTCGTTAATTACTTTTTTGTCTATCATTGTAATATTATAACACACTTTAATGTGTTTGTCAACCCCTAATGTATAGTTTGATTTCCGCTTTCAAAAAGAAGCTCGAGCATATCAATACAGTCATCAGTATGTCCTGCTTTGACTATATCAACTACACTTGGAAACTCATCTTCAGATTCAACTGGTAGAGTATACATCTTGTCACGTTTGGTTGCGCCGAACATATCTTTCTTAAAAACTTCAGCTGCTCTTTCTGTTCTGAACGAACAAACTGTTGTTAACTTAAAAGGATTGTTAGCTGAGAAACACGCAAAGATTCGGCCATCATCTTTATAGCCTAGCTCTTCCCCATCGTATGTTCCTAAGAACACACCCATATCTTCACAACTTAAAATGTATCTTGTTTTTTTCATGGAGTTCTGAGTATTTCTCCCTTACGGCTTTAAAATGTTCTAAGTAATCATCTATATCAAATACAAATGTTTGTGGTTCATTATCATCAACGCCAATAAACACTACGCCTTTTTTAACTGGAGTACCAGTCATTTCAGTAAAGGCTTTCCCGTAAAATGCAACTTGCATAAAATATCCGAGAATGTGTTCTTCTTTTTTAACTCGTCTTGATGTTTTAAAATCAATGACAGCTAGTTCTCCTTCCCACTCACCAATACAATCGACTTGGCCAGCGGTCTGTAGTTCGTCACTATAAAGGAAACATTCTTGGAACCAAACATTGTTTACTTTTTCGTCTAATACTTTTTTCATTGTATTAAACAAAAACATGTTTGCAGGCTGTACACCTTCTTTCCAATCTTCTTTGTTATCTATATAGTTTTCACAAATTTTGTGTACTGCAGTACCACGTCTGGATGCTTGAGTTGAGATACGATTAGCTTCTGCTTCTCCAACTCTTTTTCGCCATGCCTGGATTGAGTCTTTTGATAGGACTCCAAGTACAGTAGTAACTGAAGGATAAGCTTCACCAGTAGGTGTAAAGTATCTTCGTCCTTCTTCTGTTGTTTTTCGTGTTAATTTTGGTAATTCAATACCGTGATCGTAATGCTCAAATGCCATAATATAAGTTCTCTTTTTGTTTTAACTAACTTCAGTTGTTCTAGAATCTCCTAAAAACCTTTCTTTAAATGCTTCAGCAGTTGCTGATTCTTCAAACATGTAAGTATAAGTGTTAGAATCCATGTCAAATGAATAAGTATAACTCTTTGCTTCCACTTTAGTTTCAAGGTAAGATAAACATTCTTCTGCGATCGAGCTACCAGCCTTCACGCGGAATACTTGCTTAGTTAACCAAGTCAGTCTATAGTTTTCTATTTCTTGTGTCATAATATTTTACCGTTTTGGAGTTCACGGGGCTCCTAAGAACCCCGTCTATGTTCTCCTTCTATTTATTAAGCTACCGCAAATTGACTTTTGCCATAACTTACAGGTGTTCGTACCTGTCCGTTAATAGCACATTCCTTTGCAATAATATAATCTTTAACAAGTCCGCTTCGTACAATATCTTCAACACCGAACTTTACGATGCTAAACATGTTTATACGTTCTAAAACCTTTACAAAACTTGCGAGCCCAGATACATCATTCTTGTGTCTATTAGTTGCCAAGTCATCTTGAGCTGTGTCTCCACAGAAAAAGATTTTACTTGTCTCACCAACACGTGTAATAATACTATCGAGTTCGTGGTACGTCATAGATTGGCATTCATCAACTATAATAATTGAATTATCAAATGTCAATCCTCTCACAAAAGATGATGTCATAAACTTAACTTGATTTTTTTGTTTAAGAATATCCCAAGCATCTCCTCGTTGAAACAGGTCATTAGCGATATCTGCATAAGGTGTAGCGTAGACTGCTTCTTTCTGAGCTTGAGTACCTGGCATAAAGCCTTGTTCTCTTGTCTGAACCGCTGATCGTACGATAACAATTTGATCGTACTCATCCTTTGATAAAATATCATTAAGTGCTAAATACATAGCACACATTGTCTTTCCTGTTCCTGCTGTGCCAATGGCGCAGATATTAAACCCTTGCTTATAGTCCGCAAACAAATCTGATTGAGTATTTGTAAGCGGCTGAATAGTTCTCATGGAAAATTTACTATCCATAGTACCATTCCTTATCTTTCGAGCGAGCCTTTTTCTCTCCTTTTGTGATTCACGACGTGGTTTTGCTGACATATAGAACCTCCTTTGACAGATCTCTGATTATTTCCAATCATTGATCTTGTTTCCTGTATAGCTTTTATTGGTTTTCATTGACGAAAGTATATCACGAAATCCTTGGTCGGGTTTCATGCGACCAAGACGTGCGGCCTCAATCACGGGACGTGGCGCAGTAATCTTTTGCTGTAGGTGGGGGTTGTCTTTTTTGAATTCGTCTAGTTTTGTATAAGACATGAAGTGTTCAGTCACTTCACCAGTTTCTGTGTTTTGAAAATCGTATGTGGGCATTAATTAAATTATCCAATCTATCATGTAATTATTTATTAATCCTAAGTTACCATTTCATAAATTTCTTTCCAATTTTTTACTTTTGGAATCGAATCATTTTGATAATCAGCATTAAACAAATGTTCTATAAGCACTGATCTTAATCCAAGATCGTAGCCGCATTCAGCATTTGAAGGTTTATCTTCAACCCAAATACATCCACTATCTTTATAAGGAAGTAAGCCATCATCTTTATCAGCACCACAATCTAAGCAAACTATCTTTTCAAACACAGAAGGACCAAAGAGTTTCTCTAGGTTCTGTTGTCTTAGTTTACCGGCATAGTAATCAGTACTGAGACTAGTAATACAGTGAAAAATATAACCTTCTTCATGTAGCCGTTTAACATATTTGATAGCATCCCTTAGACCAGGAAGGAATCCAATCCTTGCTGATTCATTAAATTGACGTACTAATATTCTGCTTTCTCTTTTGGAAAGGTCGAACATTTCAGCGATGTCATAGACACCTTCTCTTACAACTTCGTAGTTGTTCTCAGACATCCATTTGACGAATGAGTATTTCCAATCTAGTAGTACACCATCGCAATCTACTAGTATTAATTTATCTGTTCTGTGATCCATATTTTACCTTTTTTCATAATTTATATTGATATTATAACACACTTTAAGTAGTTTGTCAACCTTTATTTAAAATAGTTTTCAATGGTCCATTCAGTCACCCACTCGTCAATCTGGGGTTCACTGGTCCATTTAATTTCTCTGTTATAGGGTTTATATAGATCTCCAGAAAAGTAATCCTCGTAACACACAAGGACACCTGGTACCTTCTTGTACATGAGTCCCATGGCCTGATAGTTACGATCTATTTGAGTTACAAGAGCTTTTGTTTCAACATTAGTCTTGCTTGTTGTGAACAACGGATCGTTTGGATCTATGGTATTTCGATAAGTTTCACCGACTTTTAAAGTACCACGATGTAGTTGATGCATGCGTGTTGAGTATTCGGCTGTGTTAGTTATAAAACCAGTTTGACTAAATGAACCTGAGTGTCTTACTTCCATCCAACTTTTAACTTGAGCCATAAGATCTCTACGATAGAGATAGTACACTTTATCTGCTTGAGCCAGAACACTTGCAAGCTGATCGTAATCTTCATCAAAATGGCTTGGCATGATCTTATAACAGGCTGAAGCACCATCTTTTAATTCTTGAAATAAATTCCATCGGCTTAGATATGTATCAACCCAACTATAAGCTGGGTAACCAAATTCTTTGATTACAGTTTCTTTTGCTGGTAATTTACCAATTGGATGAGGCCTTTCGTGAGAAAAAAGCTCACCTTTATAAGGCAAGCGATATTCGTCAGATTTCTTTAAAGTAAATGAAGTACTTCCTGTCCTAAAATTAGTTAGGACAACAACATTACGTGTCATACTTATCTTTTAGCCTTTGGCGCCTTTGAGATTGTTTACGTTTATTTTTACGCTTTTCCTCTAGCCGTTGTTGAGTTTTATTATCTTTTCCAATATCTTCATCTGGGCGATTGGATTGACGGAAATCCGTGTATCGCTTGGCCATTGTACATTCCTTATCGCATATCCATTGGGGCAGTAAATATCTCAGGGAAAGCTTCTTCTAAAGTAGCTTTAGTTAATCCTGGTACCTTCTTGTGTGATAGCATATGATTTGCTACAAGCTTAGCGTCATCATTATCAATAGCTTCTAGCATTGCTATGAATAAGTTTTCGCGCTTCATTGCTGGTTTCATGTCGTCATAACCACCACCTTTAATGAAGATCTTTAAGCGTCTAGCTTCTCTAAAGAGCATAGTTTTAGCTTCATCTTCAAATTCGTTTGGCTTCCACGGGGGTGGAGTGTCAGGCAACAGAAACTCAATATCTTCGTCATAAATTAAGCGTAGTACATTACGAAAAGGAATGGTATCGTTCTTTTGAAGGTACGCTACTTTATCTGCTTTCTTTTTCATTGAGGGGAGTTCTGAGAGAATCTCAGACATTGAATATCTAATCATTTTAAAAGTCCTGTATATCAGTGATCAAGTTTTTCAACTTTTTCTTTACAAAGAAGTTAAAGAGATGCTGTCGACCAACTTCTTTTGCATTGTTATATTGTTCTAAGATTTGATCTCCATACTCAGATGGTATTTGACTCAAGTCAATCATCTGTTTATTTCGATTAAATCTAAGTTTTGTTTCTTCGTCCATTGTATCGGGCTCAGAAAGAAACTGTGTAATTCTTTTCTTAGTCATTGGCTTTTGTCTTGTACCAACAGCTAGGCAGTTATCAGGACTAAGTACGTTTGGAATACCGTCACCGACATCGCCTCTTAACACATGTTCCTCAAGGTATTTATCTGGGTTGTCATGTCTTACCCACTTCTTCATAACGGGATTATATTGGTCCACGTTACCATAAGTTTGTAATTGAATGAAGTCTTTGTCACCAGATAGTATTAATATCTTTTCAGCACCTGTGTTCATAATGGTGCCATGTTCATGTACAAGAGTAGCGATAATATCGTCTGCCTCGCATCGCTCTATACTAATAACTTTGTAAGGAAAGAATTCTTCGATCTCTGCTCTAATACGGTGAATGCACTCAAAGAGTTTATTCCAATCCATATCAGAAGCATCACGACCTTTTTTACGATTAGCTTTGTAGTAGGGGAAGTAGTCTCGTCTCCAAACGTTTGGGTTATCACAGCAGAGTACGATCTCGCCGTATTCTTTGTGAAACTTTTTACGATTGAAACGAACTGAGTTTAAGAACATATGACGAAGTAGGTTTTCGTCGGGTTCAACGTTGTGATGATTGCCAATACTCGCGAAGAGAGATGCCATCATTACTTGATTGTAGTCTAGTAATATCATAATTTATCCATTAATTTAATTTGTAGAGTATATTATATCACAAATCTTCGTCTTTGTCAACCCCTAATTCATCTAATAATGTACTTTTAAGCCCACCAGTCGTTGTTCCATCTTCATCTGTCTCAAGTATAGCCACATTTTTTAGTGCAAATTCTTGTAAAGGATGAGGTGCGCCTAGAGTTTGTAGGTGTAAAGCTTTGATCGCTTCAAAGATCAATATCATATTTGGAAAATACTTATTGATGTCTTCGTCAAAATCACAGTTTGCTCTAGCCATTTCTGATAGAACGTTTTCCCATATGATCTCAGCTAAGTCATTAGCATAAGATTCCTTATACATTTGAAGATTCTCTTTTACTTCTTCAGCCGTCCTTGGCGCATCTGAAATAAATCTTGGGAAATTAATTACGTTACTTGGTTTCTCTTTGTCCACTAGTAATATTCCTTAAAAGTGTGTTCCACATAACTTGGAACGATTGTATGTTGTTTCTTGCTAAGTTAAAGCGATCGCTATAAGTAAACCCATTGAAGTATGCAGGATTTTGTTGTATTTGCTGCAACAATGAACGTGCTACTGAAAAAGCGTAATTGGCATGGTCTTGAGTATTTTCTGTCCAATCATACATGATCGTAGCATTCTGTGCGGTTTCAGGAAGTGCACCATAGTTTGGATGGATACAAATAACCTGACTCTTAATAGCTTCAATCAAAGCAATACATGATGTCTCTTTCCAAATGTTTGGATATAGGAATATATGAGACTTGTCTAAAGCTTCTAAAACTTCTTCGTTACTCTTAGCACCGTGATAGGTCATATTCGGATGAGCTTCAATAGTCTTAAATAATCCTGAGTAAGCTTCGTCACGTTGAGGCCAACCATAAATGTCAAAACTTGAATAGACATCTAAATGAATATTATCAAATTGTTTTGCTAGAGCATCAAAGATTGGTACTAAAAGTTCTAATCCACGGTGGGGAGTAGTATGATAAATGAAACGTACTGTTTCCATATCTTTTTCTTTCGGCTTATATTCTGTTTCTACTGCGTTATGAATCACACTACATTTTGAATATGGAATACCATATCTTACAATATACTGATCTCTTTGCCATGCAGATACAAATACAAACCAATCAAACAAACTCCAACCACCATCTCTAAGAATCTTATTCTCTGGATCTTCTGCCAAATCGTGGCACCATAAGATGTTTGGTACATCTTCATACAATTCTCTTGGTCGAGATAGATGTACAGCTGCTTTTTCTAAAAGCTCTTTGTCAACTGAATCAACAAGACGCTGTCTCATCATTTCAGTTCCACCTTTTGAATTGGCGGACAGTTCTGATTCTACGATCTCACCTTTATATACTACACTCATTTTAATTCCTCATTCATAATTTGCTTCTCCTAAAATCATTTCGAGCGTTTTGTTTGCGCCCTTTTTGTCCCACCAATCCTTTAAAAACTCGTATGAGTAAATTGCAGATTGTGCTTGTTGGTTATAATAATATATATTCTTTGAACGAAAGTCTGTAACGTTCTGATTAAATAACGGGAAGGTATAAACTTTGCCGAAACCATGAAGTACATTATTTTCAAATGAAGGTGGTGCACCTAATGGCATCTTATAATGAATAGCACCTTCCTTTGCACCATCAAAATAGTATTCAATAATCTTTAAAGCATATTCTCTTGTAAGAGCATAAGCTTGTAATCCATGGTCCCATAGCTTACGACGACGAATAACCATTGGTGGATATTCAATACCGTATTCGTATGGATATTCAAAAACGTTACAAAGATGTAATGCACCCCAGTCATCTTTAACACTATCAATAAACTCAGTTAGAGTAAAGTTCCAATGCTCTACAGCAGAAAAATCTACATCGTCTTCAAAGAATAATCCATATTCTTCATCAGTGTTTTCGTACCACCATTTAATGGTAAGTAGGTGAGATGAGGTAACGCCTGGCGTCATTTGTTTTAATAGATCTGGGTCTCCAACAAATTCTATAGAATCTTTATTGTATCGCTGGTAGACATGCATGTTAACATCGTTGACTCCAAGCTTTGAAAACTCAGACTCTGTATATGCTTTACGATCTGGACAATCAGCTAGATTGATTACGTTAGGCTTTGGTATCTGCTGTAATTTGTTCAATGTTATAATCTTCTTTCAATTCATTGTAAATATCAGTCAGTGCACTATGGAAGTTTCTAACTGAGCCATTATTGTGTATTCGATATGTCTTAACATTAGTTTCTTCTTTTAAGACATAAGCAGTATCAATTGCTGTTGGGTGATTAATAGTAACTTCTTTAATTAAATTGCCATTGAAATATTTTCTAGAGTCTGTAGAATAATCACATCCTTCACGAGTTAACTGAACAATGATAATATTTTCTGCACCGACTCTTTCAATAAGTGGCTCAAGTTCTTCTACAAACCCGCCATCGGCGATCGCATAGTTGTGACCATTGATGATCTCTTCTGCAACCATTTTACCGAAGTAATCTAAACCTTCTTTGGGTTTCATAATATCTTCTGATACGTGGATCATAGCTTCTCTACGAGACATACAGTTTAGCGCAAGTTCTTGACGCTCTTTTAAGTCTCTGTTATTATAACCTTCCATAAACCATCGTTCATCACATTGAAAATGATTAATAGTTTCTTTAAATAACTGGTACTTAAATGATAAATTACCAAAGCCAAACTTCTCTTTATACAAAGAAGCTGCTTCATCTTTACCACATGCTGGTGGCCCGTTAAATATTACTATCATTTAATTGTTCCGTTTGTTTATAGAATCCCAATTTACAAATATAATATGCGTCTACAATATCTGTTATTGGATTCATTGAATTGTTTATTATACCACATTCTGCACGAATGTCAACCCCTGTTTCTTCTTCAAAGGCTTCAATCATTAAATACTTATTTGCGTTTCCTTTTCCACTACCAAACTTTTTAATCATAGTGGGTGGATATACGTCAAATGGAATTTCTTTCTCATATAGTTTGTGTTTAAACAAACCACAGTTTTCAGCAATCTGAAATACTCTACCGACTGCACCAAAAGCATATCCTTCAATACCAACAAAGTCACATTCAAAACATTTCTCTTGTGACCAAGAACCAATGAGATTATATCTCTCTTGGTCTGTTGTCCAGTTGTCGGGATACATCGATGCTCGGTATCTACCTTTGTCACCCTGTAGCAATTTATCGCGTTTAACGTAATAGTAAAAGGTGCAATTATCATAATTCCATTCTTCACCTTCATGTACACATATAGCTGGACTACTTAAACTGTAGTCAACACCTGCATATTTCATAATAACCTCTCATAAAAGAGGTATTTATATCAATCAGCACGATAAAATATGTGAGATCCTATTGTTCCTATTTGATTAAGTGAACTTGCCCAGTATGGCTCAACCCAAGTTGTATGGTAATGAGTTGCACCTTCTGTAATACCAGCCATACGGCCTTCGTTAATAGATTGATGTGCAACTAAAAGCGATTCGTTCCATGCATCTTCTTCATTGGGTTCATCTGACTTTCCATCACAGAACCAACTGAACTGACAACGATTCCTTACGGGTATCATATTTAAAGGATCTTTCCACGACGGCTTCATTTCTGCTTGGTAGATTACACCACAGATTGATTCTGGGTAACGACGATCATATACACGATTCATAACAACATCAGCGACTGCAAACTTACCAGCAAGATTTTCAGATCTACTTTCGTGGTAAATATTGAGTGCCATGCAATAAGTATTTTCATCAATTAACCACTGATCGCCTTTACCAACTACGTCCCAATCAATTGCACTTGCATTGACATCAGAAGTAAGAAGTGTAAGAAATAATACGTTGGTGAATTTCTTCAAGTATTATCTCCGTCTTTGTATTTCATCTTAGACTTATCAAAGACTTTGTATTCTTCGGGTTTTAGAAACTTGTGGAGGATTCCACCTTTCTCCCAAATTAAAGGAATACTTTTCTTTGCATCTTTCTCAAACGACATATGTATTCCTATATAACTGAATATAAAAAATACAGATACAAAAATGATTCCAACTAAGTTTTCTAATATTTCCATCATAGTTTTTCTCCAGCATCTAATTGCTTAATTTGTTTACATTTCCAATTCATTAGTCTTCTCTCTTGCCAAATCCATAATCAATAACAACTGGGAATCTTGGTATTCCATCAGGTGTCTCATTAAAGTATCTGAGTGTAGCCCAATTTGGCATATTGCCATCAGCCCATAATTTACTTAGTACTTCTTGTTTACCTCTTACTCCTGCTCCAAAGTTTGTTCCATCAGGTTTACGTAATACAAAATGTTTTACGTGTCCCGACCAATTACCTTTACCTTCTAACATTGACACGACATCAAATTCATCGGTAAGAAATTCCTTACGCTTTAAAAGATATTTACTTCTTTTGTTTTCGTATGATTTATCATGTCGTACCATTTGGCCTTCGTAGCCGTCTTCAGTCCATTTTGAATATAGTTCATCAAGAGAATCTTGTGTATGTGTTAACACTGTATCGACTGTTTTGATTGTTGTCATTTTAGAAAGTTTTCCGCATAGCTTAAAGAATCTTTCTGAGAATATTAAATCTCCATTAGAAGAGTCGTACATATCATAAACATGGTACTCTACTAATTTTGCAGCCTCTAAAGTATCAGCCTCTGTAGTTTTTTGTTTACGAACAAGAGATGTAATTTTATTGAAATCATCTTTAAGAGCATGGTTGTATAGCTCACCATCAAATATGTACTCTGGATTCTTATCAAAGAGTGGTTTAATCTCTTCCCATATATGAGGGCAACTCGTGATTGGCTTATTTGCTCTTGTCCAAAGTCCGCTTTTGTTCGCAATACAACGAATACCATCAAGCTTTGGTTGAGCAATTACTGGAAACATATCATCGTCTTGCTTATAACCACCAGCTAACATTGGTTTAAATGCAGTATAAGAATCAATGTCTTTGATATCTTTAAAATATTCTTTTTCGATTCTACGATCAAAGAGACTCATTGCTTCAGATATTGCTTGTGTTTGTGCAGTAGTTGCATTAGAACGTCCAACATTTTTTGCTTTACTTTCGTTCCAGCCTGATGTGACTTTCTTTCCGTCTTGTAACCCTGCAATACTTCTAACAGCTGCAACATCATCAGAGTCCCATCCATATTGGATAGTTAGTTGTCTGATTTTACCTTTTGTATCTCTTTTATAAAGAGTGGGTAGCGATGTTATATTTTCCATAAGCGTTTCCATTATTTAATTTATGAGTATATTATAACACATCTAAATTGATTTGTCAACATATATTTTCATTAAGTACTCAACCTTCATCTTTCTCATCTTTTAAATGTGGATATCTTGTGTAAACTGGGTGTGAGTATTTCTCTATAGGATCGCGTGTGTCACCTTCAAGCCCTAGATCTTTATCGTCTTTTTTACCAAAGATCTTATCCCAATTATCTGAGTATGCTTTATCATCTCGATTTGTTCTACGGCCTGAGCCTTTACCACCGTGCCACTTACTCATAGTGTTCCCAACTGACTCATTGCAACATGGATTCTATCAACGTCTGGATCAGTGAGATGCCCATAGATACCAACGTCGCCTGACCACGAATATTCACTCATAAAGTCAAGTGGTGGTTCTACAAAGTCCTGAGTTGCTCTATCCATAAAG
>Ga0208305_10000126_pt1 | contig 43710 bp, 43 predicted proteins | sample ColrivemetaGS741_FD_187605 | JGI IMG/M metagenome (GOLD analysis project Ga0208305, IMG submission 187605) | Estuarine microbial communities from the Columbia River estuary - Flood tide ETM metaG S.741 (SPAdes) (version 2) | ecosystem: Environmental > Aquatic > Marine > Intertidal zone >... | reverse complement strand
TGTACCAGCTACTTTTTTCATTGATTTAATTTGTGCATTACCTCCAACACGAGATACTGAAATTCCCACGTTAATTGCAGGACGTACACCTGAATTAAATAAATCTCCATCTAAGAAAATTTGTCCGTCAGTAATCGAAATTACGTTTGTTGGAATATATGCAGAAACGTCACCCGCTTGTGTCTCAATAATTGGTAAAGCTGTTAATGAACCTCCACCTTTAACGATTGGTTTCAATACGTCTGGTAAATCATTCATATCCTTAGCAATGTCATCATTTGCGATAACTTTACAAGCTCTTTCTAATAAACGAGAGTGTAAGTAGAAAACATCTCCAGGATAAGCCTCACGACCCGGTGGTCTTCTTAATAATAAAGAAACCTCACGGTAAGCTACAGCTTGTTTAGATAAATCATCATAAATGATTAATGCAGGACGACCTGTATCACGGAAATACTCACCAATTGCTGCTCCAGCCATAGGTGCATAAACTTGCATTGCTGCAGGATCTGATGCGTTAGCTGCAACAATAACTGTATAAGCCATTGCTCCTTTTTCTTCTAATGTTTTTGCAATTCCTGCTACAGTTGAAGCTTTTTGCCCAATTGCTACATATATACAGAATACTGGTTTACCAGCATCGTAGAATTCTTTTTGATTTAAAATAGTGTCAATACAAACCGTAGTTTTACCAGTTTGACGGTCACCAATTACCAATTCACGTTGTCCTCTACCAACCGGGATCATTGCATCAATTGCTTTAATACCTGTTTGTAATGGCTCAGTTACTGGTTGACGGAAAATAACTCCAGGAGCTTTTCTTTCAATTGGTAATTCATATAAAGTTCCTCCTATTGGTCCTTTACCATCAATTGGGTTACCTAATGTATCTACAACACGACCTATAATTTCTTCTCCAACTTTAAGAGAAGCAATACGTTGTGTTCTTTTAACAGTAGAACCTTCTCTAATACCAGTAGATGGTCCTAATAATACAACTCCAACATTATCTTCTTCCAAGTTAAGTACAATAGCCTCTAACCCATTTTCGAATTGAACTAATTCACCATATTGTGCATTAGATAATCCATAAACACGTGCGATACCATCTCCAACTTGAAGTACTGTTCCAACTTCTTCTAATGAAGTACCAGATTGAAAACCTGATAATTGCTTTTTTAATATTGCTGATATTTCAGCAGGTTTAATTTCAGCCATTTTAATTTATAATTTTACACCTTTCAGCGCGTTCACTATTATTAATTACTAAATTCTCTTTTTAATGCTTGTAGCTTATCTGCTACAGATGCATTTAATTGTTTGTCTCCAATTCTTAATACAAAACCACCGATTATAGAAGGATCTACAATGTTTTGGATAGTGATGTTTTTATTTGAAAACTCTTTTATCTTCGCTAATACTTTACTTTCTAAATCAGAACTTAAAGGAACAGCAGTTGTAACAATTGCAGTTTCCATACCGTTTAATTCATCAAATAATGCGTTATACTGTGAAGCTATAGCATGTAATATTTCAAATCTCTTATTTTCTAAAAGTAATTGAAATAAACTTTTTGTTTCGTTTTGCGCTGTTGCAAAAACTTCTAATAATGCATTTAACTTTACGCTTACTGTAAGAGTAGGATTAACTAAAAATTCTTTTAGTTCGTTACTCTCTTTAACAGCCGCACAAATAGACAACATATCGTTGTTTACGTTTGCTGCGTTTCCGTTTGCTTGTGCAATATCAAGAATAGCTTTGGCATATCTAATAGCCGCTCTTGTTCCTGCCATAGTGCTTTAGTTTAATTTAGCATCAACTAACATTTTCTCTACCAATTTTGATTGAGCTTCTGTGTTAGTTAATTCTTCTTTTAATATTTTTTCTGCAATTTCAATAGAAAGTGTAGAAACTTGATTTTTAATTTCAGCCATTGCAGCATTTTTTTCACTTTCAATAGAAGCTTTTGCTTGAGAAATCATTTTTTCTCCTTGCACTTGTGCTTCTTCTTTAGCGTCTGCAATCATTTTATCTTTAATCTCACGAGCTTCTTTAATCATAGAATCTCTTTCTGCTCTAGCTTCTGCTAATAACTTTTCGTTATCTGCTTGAAGGTTTTGCATATCTTTTTTAGCATTTTCTGCAGCTAATAATGCATTTGTGATACCTTCTTCACGAGCTATAATAGCTTCCATAATAGGTTTCCATGCAAATTTAACCATTAAAGTAATCAAAATTACTAAAATAATTAATTGCCAGAAAAAAAGACCAAATGAAAAATCGTTAATTAACTTATCCATCTTAAATATAATGTTTTAAAATTTTGTTTTCAAAATAAAACAAAACCTGTAACCAACCGTTACAGATTTTGTTTTTTCTTCCTTTATTATTTTCCTAAGATTAAAGCAGCAAATGCTAAACCTTCTAATAAAGCCGCGATGATAATCATCGCAGTTTGAATTTTACCAGCCGCTTCTGGCTGACGAGCGATAGCATCCATTGCAGATCCACCGATTTTACCTAAACCTAAACCTGCTCCGATTACTACTAATCCAGCTCCAATTAAATTGTACATAAAAATTGATTTATATAATTAAACAAAAAATTCTAAATTAAACTATTGCATTATCATGATCACCATGCATATCTGCGCTATGGTGTTCATCATGATGATGATCTTGTACCGCCATACCAATAAATAACGATGATAACATTGTAAAAATAAACGCTTGTAAAAAAGCTACTAAAACTTCAATAACAGAGATAAACAACGTTAGTGCAAGTGAAATTGGCAAATCTGCAGCTAAGTTTTTCCCGACAAATATCATTGCAATCAAACTCATAATTACTACGTGGCCAGCTGTAATATTAGCAAATAAACGTATTAATAATGCAAACGGTTTTGTTAATGTACCTAATAATTCAATAGGCATTAATATAATTTTCATAGGAACAGGAACACCTGGCATCCAAAAAATATGTTTCCAATAATCTTTATTAGCACTAAACTGAGTAATTATAAAAGTAAATAATGCCAAACAAACAGTTACGGCAATATTTCCAGTTACATTAATACCAAGTGGAGTCATTCCTAATAAATTTAATATCCAAATAAAGAAAAACACTGTTAATAAATAACCCATGAATTTTCTATATTTTTTTTCTCCAATATTAGGTATTGCGATTTCGTCTCTTATAAATATGATAAGCGGTTCTAAAACTCTACCAAAACCAGTTGGAATTGCGCCCTTTTTATATGATCTAGCTAAGCCAATAAACATAAACAACAATAATGCTGATGTAAATAGCATAGAAACCACGTTTTTCGTTATTGAAAAATCTAATGGCATTTCGTTTGTTGGATGATGATGCTCATCATAACTTAAAGTTCCTTCAGCATCTGTTTTGTAAATTTTACTATGATGTAAAACATAATGATTTCCATTATGTTCCGCTACAGCTTCACCATGATGTAATTTTGATGAAGAGAAAATTTGCAAGCCATTGTCTAACAAAATAACTGGTAACGAGAAACCATAATGAACTCCTTTTTCCTCATCAGAGAAAAAATTAAAATCATGTCCATCTTGTAAGTGATGTTGTATATACGCATCTACTTTATCCTTTTTACTTAAAGGCTCAGCCTCTACATGTGCTTCTGCATGAATCGCCTCATCTGTATGCGCAAGAGCAATTGAATCAGAAGGATTGCTTGCTATTCCAACTATAGGAAGCATCGCAAAAGCAACTGCTACGATCACATTAAGTGTTTTTCTTGAAATCACCATATTTTTTAAACTTAAATTCTTAGGTTTCTAAATTCCGTGCAAAAGTACAAATTTTATTAATATACCAAGTAAGTACTTGAAAAAAAATACACGTTTTTTTATTGCGTTTTATCTATCTCTTGTTTTTTGTTTAAAATTTGGCTTGCCAAGAAGATATCAATTATTAAAAACACAACAATAATTAAGCAAAAATTTATTTTTTCTACTGAATTTTCAGAGGTTGGTACAAAAACAGATTTTGCCATAAAATAAAAAATAGCCATCTTTATTGTTAAAATGATAATAAAAGTAGCTCCCGTACTTTCGAAATTTTTCTCAGACACTTTTTGCACTATTACAATTCCAATTTTTGAAAAAATAAAAAAAAGCAAATATAACGTCCAAATATTGTATTGAAAACTTTGTTGCGCTTGGTTTAAAATTGGAATTTGAAAAACAAGCAAATGAATTATAAAAACAGGCAAAACTATTAAAGTTAATTTTTTCAAAACACTAAAAATATTATTCATCCTTGTTTAATTTATTCACTTGCGTAATTACATTATAGAGAGCCAAAAAAACTCCAGATAAAGTAAATATAATGGTAAAAGTTTTGTTTTCGTTAGTATATTTTTCATCTAACCACTGTCCAAAAAAAGCAAAAGCGAATATAATAGCTCCCATTTGAAAAGGAATATTCATCAATTGCAACCATTTATTAGGCTGTTTTTTCGGCTTGTTCATTATTTACAGCTTTAAGATTGTTTTTCATTTCGCAAGTAGCTTCAAAAACTGCTCCTGGCTCAACAGATAACTTTCCAACAATAACTTCTCCTTTAATTCTAGCGGTTGCTTTAATTCCTAACAATTCTGAAACCTCTAGTTTTCCGGAAAACTTTCCTTCAATATCTGCATTAATACATTTAACATCACCTTGAATTTCGCCAGAAGGCCCAATTACTAGTTTGCTGGTTGAAGTATAATTTCCAATTAATATTCCGTCTAATCTAAAATCTGCCTTAGAGCTAATATCTCCTTTAATTACTGTTCCTTCAACGACTCTATTTGTTTGGCCAAGTGGACTAACATTCTTCTTCGATTTATCAAACATAATTTAGTTTCTTGTATTTATTTATTTAGGTCTATCCATTGTGTGAATTTCTTTTTAAATTGGATGATTTTATAATCCTCCGTAGAAATAACATAGGCCTTTTCTTTTATTTTATATTCTTTAAACTCTTGTAACAAGCTTAATACTGACTTTGCAGATTCTTTACTTGTAAATCCATGAATAACAATACAATTTTTATCTATGGTATAAATATCGTTTGACGTTTTTAGTAAAACACTATTTCTGTCTTTTATATATTTATTTATTTTCTCTAAAATTTTTACTGATGCATCGTCCATTGGAAAATTTCGAAGAAATACAACTTTCCATCCTGTTACTTCAGCTTTACCAAACTCTAAAGCTTCTAATTTAGGAATGTCGTTTTGTAATAGTTTTTCTGCTTGTTTACCTTCTAAATCATCTGGATAATTTAAAGCTACAAAATTCAATACTTTTTTATATTCTTCTAATCCTTGGAGTCTTCCTGAAATATTAGCTTTTAATAGCTCGAATTTTGGCAACGAAGGTTCTCCTAAATACTGATCAACTCTTACTGTAACTTCTTCAAACACTTCACGAATTTTATTATCTTCGTACTTTTTAAATAAATTATAATAAACAGTTTCTGGATTTTCATTATCTGTTAATGCAACTGAAGGGTTTTGCACAATTTGAGCATATCTACTATCTGGATATTCTGTAATAATTTGACTCTTATAAAGTTCCGCTTTAGACGGGTTTGTAATTTCGTAAATTTTGAATAAATTATATTTTGCAGGTAAAACCAATCTTTCTTCAGGGTCATTTGCTAACAACTTTTCTAATTTTGAAGCTGCTAATTTATATTCCTTAAATTTTTCTTTATAAATTACACCTAATTGGTAGTAAGCATAATTTCTATCTTTCTTAATGCTATCAATTTCCGACTGAGCTGTTGGCAATTTAGATGTGTAAAATTTAACTGTGTATTTCTCTTCTAAAACTTCTGAAGCTGATGAAACAGAATCTGAAACCTCATCAATCTCATCTATATTAGAGAATTCTATTTCTTTATCTGAAGATAAACGCCAATTATCTTTGAATTTTCTAGTTCCCCATTTGGCTAAAAATTCTCTTTTTCCAAAACTAACCGTAACTGGATTATAAAAATAAAAAACACTTGAATTAGGGTCGTTTGCCCCTGGAGGAAGTAAGCCTGAGCTTCCTGCAAATACGGGCATTGAAGAGTTTAAATTACTATTAGCCCCTTTTATTGGATTAGAATTTGTAATCGCATTTGCGTTGATGTTAGCGTCTTTCTCCGCTTTTTCAGCTGCTAATTTAGCTTTAGCTTCATCTTCTAATTTTAATTTGTCAATAAAATTTTGATAATAACTTTTCTTGTCATTTTCATTCATTGCCACAACATTAAGAATGCTGTCGTTAACTTGAGCAATAGACTCGTACTTTATAACATCTTTTAAATTCTCTCTCTTCTTTTTAAATTTGCGGTATTCTTTACTCTTTTCATCCATTCGTAACAGAGTACTATCATAGTACTTACCTGCAATTTTATATTGCGCATCTTTAAAATAAATTTCACCAATATTTCTATAATTTGATGAAATTAAATAACCATCATCGCCAATAGATTTAATAGATTTATTATAGAATTTTTCTGCTATTTTAGTTTTATTATTTTTATCATAAAAAAGACCCATTTGATGGTTTAAGACATCCAAGAAAGGCCTGTTTTCTCTATCTTCAAGTAGTTTTTGAAATTTCTCCACAAAAGCCAAAGTATCGCCATTCTTATAATCAAACTGTTGCGCTTGTCTTGCATGTGCTTGAATAACATATCGTCTTGGAGATTTTCGTTTCATGTCTATAACTTCCTGAAAAGCAACTACGGCACTGTCATTGTATTCAAAAGATTCATACAATTGCCCTAAAATAAAAGAATACCTTGCTTTCTCTTCTTTCACTTTGGTTTCTAATCTTGCAATTTTAATGGTTGCAATTGCACTATCATTTGACCCTGTATTTCTATAAGCTTGAGCTAACATTGCATTTGCATCTGCTAAATCTTGGCCTTCAATGTTTTTCTTTTCAAGTAATTTTTTAAGGTTTTTGATAGCGACTTCATCATTTTCTAAACGAATATTGACCTTTTCACGCCATACTTTTGCATGATAAATTTTATCACTATTAGAATATTTATATAAAATATAATTTAAGGCTTCTAACGCAGGTATAAATCTATTGTCATAATAACGAGACTTTGCCAATAACAAATACGCCTCGTCCATTTGAGGATTTTTCTCTGAACCTCCAATATTCATAGAATGCTTTTGAATTGCTTTTACCGCTTTTTCTTCGGCACGAGTAAAACTTGGGTTTTTTGCTTCTCCTGGAAGAAAATTTTCTTCTTTTTCTTGCATTCTTTCAACTGGAAGAATGTCCCAAAAATTATCTTTAAATGTAGTTTTAAGATTTTCTAAACCGGCATCTAAAGCCAAATTTCCATTATATAAAATATTATATTCAGAAGTAAGAGAGTGCATTTTTCTATTTATAAACTTGTCTTTTTTAACAGAACAAGCTACTAGAAAAAGAGTAAATCCAAATAGCACTATATATTTTAAGTCTTTAGCTTTCAAATTAAAACGTGTTTTTTATATTTCTTAACTAAATTTTGTTCTATTTAGTATACGAATGGTAAAAATACGTTTCTTTTTTTGATGTAAAAAAAATTAGTTCTCTTTTTACTATTCTTGAATGTTTTTTAAATCTTTTATAACTTTGAAAGCAACATCAATTTGCTCATCACTTACAATAATCGTGAACTCATTTGTAGTAGAAATTACTTCATGAACAGTAATCCCTTCCCAAGCAAGTTTTTGGAATATATAATAATATACTCCTGGAACAGAAACGTTTTCATGAGGCAACTTAACAGTTATTGAGGATATGTTTTCTAATTTATGCGTTTCTTTTTCGCTTTTAAAAAACTCTAACACCAAATGAGAATAAGATGTACTGATAATAATATTTGTTTCACCCACACCTCTTGATGAAGTGTAAAAAGCGTCTTTATGTTTTGTTATTTCTGAAATTAATTCCTTTTGATTTTCTAATAAACTATCCGAAAGGAGATATGTATAGCCAGATAAAGAAGAACGTACAGTAATTTCGCCTATGTTCTTTAACACTTTTGAAATTTTCATGTTAATTTTAAAGTCCAGCTCTTCAGAAAGTCGTTTCAAAGACATAACTATAGCTCCTTGCTTAATATCTTTACCAAGTTCTTTTTCTAATTCCGGCATCATTATTCTTGCTAAAGAAGTTAAATTAATAATCCCTTGAGCTAATGAGTTTAACAAGAATGGTTTTGATTTAATATAGCTTTCTACAACAGAAGAAATAGTTTTCATTTTACGTTATTTTCGACAAATTTACAAAAAAAAAACAAATTGTTACATGTCTAACATTAAAAATGATAAAAAGCTTCTTCTATATGTTCTATAACAAAATTGTTTTTTTCTTTATGTATGGCAATAATGTCAAATCGCACATTAACATCTAAGTCGTTTTGAACAACATATTCATTTGCCGCTTTTACCAATAATTGCATTTTTTTAGGATTTACAAAGTCTTGTGGTAAGCCAAAATCAGTGCTCGAACGTGTTTTTACTTCAACAACAGCTAAAATATTATTTTTTTGCGCAATAATATCAATTTCTGCTTTTTGAAAAGTCCAATTAGTTTCTAAAATAGCATATCCGTTTTTTTGAAGAAATTCAACTGCTAATTCTTCTCCTAAATTACCTAAATCGTTATGTTCTGCCATTAAATTAGATTATTAGATGTTAGACTATTAGAACTCTAGATACTTTGAAATTAAAAAAACTTCAACTTAACCTCTTTATTGTTCACTTCAAAATCGACTTGACTTCCCAGAACCAACGTTCTATTATCTTTCATGTGTCCTGCAGGAAAATCAAAAGCTATTGGAATATTGTATTGCGATGCAATTGCTGTTATAATTTGAACCGCATTTTGCCCAAAAGGAATTTCGTTATCATGCATATCGGTCATTCCACCAACAATTAATCCTTTCACATTATCAAAATAACCGTTTCGTTTCATATTTTGCATCATTCTATCAATATGGTACAAATATTCATCTAAATCTTCAATATAAAGAATTTTACCTTTTGTATCTAACGACGATTTAGAACCCAATAAACTATATAAAATTGATAAATTCCCACCAACTAATTCGCCCGTTGCTTTTCCTTTTACATTATAAGAAACCGTAGGGATTGTGTATTCTATAGGTTCTCCAAAAAGAGCTTTTCTCAACGTTTCTTTTACTTCTTCAGGTGCTTTTGGAACTGTAAAAGGCATTATAGAATGCAAAGTTGCAACACGTTCTACATTAGCATGACTATGCAAAACAGTAACATCACTAAAACCCATAAGCCATTTTGGATGCTTTTTAAATTTGGTAAAATCCAACATATCAATAATTCGAACGGTACCATAACCACCACGTGCACACCAAATAGCTTTAATATTGTCATCGTCCATTAAATCCTGTAAATCTGCAGCTCTTTCAGCATCTGTTCCACCAAGCTGACAACTATCTAAACCAACTGTTTTTCCTAATTTTAACTTCAAACCCCAAGATTCTAATAATTCCTTTGCAGGAATAGCATCTTCCGGAAAAAATTTACGAGCAGTACAAACAATAGCAACAGTGTCGCCTTTTTTTAAATAAGGAGGAATTTTCATTTTCTTTTGGGAATAAGAATAAATTGAGATAAAAAATACAAATACAAAATAAAGAATCTTCATAATTTGTAAAAGTTTAAACCAAAAATAAACAAAATAGACTTAAAATTCGTCCGTTCACTCATAAAGAATTATTTTTGCACCAAATTTCAATGTATTATGATTCAAGATCCTAAAAGATATACAATTACTGCCGCTTTGCCTTACACAAACGGACCTATTCATATTGGTCACTTAGCAGGTGTTTATGTTCCTTCAGATATTTATGCACGATACCTTCGTATGCAAGGAAAAGACGTTGCGTTTATGTGTGGAAGTGATGAACATGGCGTTGCTATTTCAATGAAAGCAAAGAAAGAAGGTATTACACCTCAAGAAGTAATTGATAAATATGACGGAATTATTCGTCAGTCTTTTATAGATTTTGGAATTTCATTTGACAATTATTCAAGAACTTCCGCTAAAATTCATCATGAAACAGCGCAAGATTTTTTTAAAAAATTATACGATAAAGGCGACTTCGTAGAAGAAGTTACCGATCAATTATACGATGCAAAAGCTGACCAATTTTTGGCTGACCGTTTTGTAACTGGAACTTGTCCGAAATGCGACAATCCAGAAGCTTATGGTGACCAATGTGAAAAATGTGGTTCTACTTTAAATGCAACCGATTTAATTAATCCAAAATCTACTATAACTGGAGACGTTCCAATTATGAAATCTACTAAGCATTGGTTTTTACCTTTGAATAGATATGAAGATTTTTTAAAAGAATGGATTCTTGTTGGACATAAAAACGACTGGAAAACAAATGTTTACGGACAAGTAAAATCATGGATTGATGGAGGTTTAGAGCCAAGAGCTGTAACGCGTGATTTAGATTGGGGAATTGACGTTCCTGTTGATGGTGCTGAAGGAAAAAAATTATACGTTTGGTTTGATGCTCCAATTGGATACATTTCTGCAACTAAAGAATGGGCTGCAAGAGAAGGAAAAGATTGGGAACCTTATTGGAAAGACGAAGAAACGAAACTAGTACACTTCATTGGGAAAGACAATATAGTTTTCCATTGTATTATTTTCCCTGCCATGCTTAAAGCAGAAGGAAGTTATATTTTACCAGATAATGTTCCGGCAAACGAATTCTTAAATTTAGAAGGAAATAAATTATCTACTTCAAAAAACTGGGCGGTTTGGTTGCATGAATATTTACAAGATTTTCCTGGAAGACAAGATGCTTTGCGTTATACTTTAACAGCAAATGCTCCCGAATCAAAAGACAACGATTTTACTTGGAAAGATTTTCAAGCAAGAAATAATAATGAGTTAGCTGCTATTTATGGAAATTTCATTAATCGTGTAGTGGTTTTAACTAATAAGTATTACGATGGCATTGTTCCAACTCCAAATGAATTTTCGGAAGTGGACCAACAAACTTTGGCTGAACTAAAAGCGTATCCTGCAGTAATTGCTTCTTCAATTGAGCGTTACCGTTTTAGAGAAGCACTTGGTGAAGTTATGAATGTTGCTCGTTTAGGAAATAAATATTTGGCAGATGAAGAACCATGGAAAATGGTGAAAACAGATGCCGAAAGAGTTAAAACTCAAATGTATGTTGCCTTACAAATTGCATCTGCTTTAAGTGTTTTATGTGAACCTTTTTTGCCGTTTACAGCTGAAAGATTAAAGAACATTCTGAATCAAAAAGAAGGAGATATAAGTTGGAATGATATTTCAAATAAATCTGATTTATTGCCTGCGGAACATCAAATTGGCGCAGCAGAAATTTTATTCGCTCAAATTGAAGATGAAGAAATTCAAAAACAAATAGACAAATTAGAAGCTACTAAAAAAGCAAATGTTATGGATAATGCAAAAGCAGAACCTCAAAAAGAAATAGCAACTTTTGATGATTTTTCAAAACTAGACATTCGTGTTGGAACTATTTTAGAGGCAGAAAAAATGCCAAAAGCAAATAAATTATTGGTTTTAAAAGTTGATACTGGAATTGACGTTAGAACTATTGTTTCTGGAATTGCAGAACATTTTACACCCGAAGAAGTAATTGGAAAACGAGTTACTGTTTTAGTAAATTTAGCACCAAGAGCATTACGCGGTGTGGAAAGCGCAGGGATGATTTTAATGACTAATTTACCTGATGGAAAGTTAGTTTTTGTTAATCCAGATGCAGAAGGAGTAATAAATGGGGCATTGATTTCTTAAAAAATGAAAAACGTAAAAACAATAGCATTTGATGCAGACGACACACTTTGGCACAACGAACCTTATTTCGATGAAGCCCAAGCGCGTTTTTGTAAATTGTTCCAAGATTTTGCTTCAAGTCAGGAAATATTAGGTTTAATTTTAAATCATCAGGTAAAAAATTTACCGCTTTATGGTTTCGGAATTAAAGCTTTTACTCTTTCTATGATTGAAGTTGCTTTAGAATTAACCAATCATAATATTCCTGGTAAAGGAATTGAGCAAATCATTACCATTGGTAAAGATTTATTGCAAAAACCAGTGGAGTTAATGCCAAATGTAGAAGAAGTTCTAGAATCTCTTCAAGGCAAATACAAATTAATTGTAGCTACAAAAGGCGACTTAAAAGACCAACATAGAAAACTACATGATTCGGGAATTGGGCATTATTTTCATCACATTGAAGTTTTGAGCGACAAAACCGAATTGGACTACGAAAAAATGTTAGGTCGTTTAGACATTCAAGCAGAAGATTTTCTAATGATAGGAAATTCATTGAAATCAGATGTTTTGCCTATTATCAATATTGGCGGTTACGGAATTCACGTTCCTTATCACACTACTTGGGAATACGAAAAAATAGATTTTGAAATTGAACATGAAAATTTCTTAGCACTTTCAAACATAAAAGAAGTTTTAACATTTTTATAAGTGAAGCAGCAAATCGATATAAAAAACTGGAACCGAAAAGAACATTATGAGTTTTTCTCAACTTTCGAAGAACCCTTTTTTGGAATTACTACACCTATTGATTGTACAATTGCTTTTGAAAAATCAAAGGAGTTGAATATTTCGTTCTTTATTTACTACTTACACAAAACACTTATAGCAATTAATCAGATTGAGAATTTTAGATATCGAATAGAAGATGGAAATGTTTTTCTTTATGATGAAATTGATTCCTCTGCAACTATAATGAGAGCTGATAAAACTTTTGGTTTTTCTTTTATGAAATTCAACGCTGACTTAACTGAATTTAATAAAACAGCACTCGCAGAAATAGAAAGAATACAATTAACTTCTGGACTTTTTACTCGAGAATTTCCAGAAAACTTAATACATTTTTCAGCAATTCCTTGGGTAAACTTTACAGGTTTAACCCATTCAAGAAGTTTTACTTTACCAGATAGTTGTCCGAAAATTTCTTTTGGAAAAATGACAACCGAAAACAATAAGAAAACAATGTCTTTAGCCGTTTTAGCTCATCATGGTTTGGTTGATGGTTATCACATGGGCATGTTTGTAGAAGCCTTACAAAACGAATTTAATAAATAAGCCACTAACAAAAAGCTAGTGGCTTACTATAAATTAGTAATTAAATTACTTTCCTAAAAGCAATACTTCATTAGCAACCACTTCCGTTATGTAACGCTTATTTCCATCCTTGTCGTCGTAACTACGAGTAGTAAGCTTTCCTTCAATTGCAATTTCTTTTCCTTTAGTTACATACTTTTCAATAATTTCAGCAGTTTTTCCCCAAGCAGCAACTCTGTGCCATTCGGTTTTTTCAACCTTATCTCCATTATCCTTGTAATACACCTCATTTGTTGCAATAGAAATGTTTGCTAATTTTTTCCCACCTTCTAAGTTTTTAACTTCTGGCTCTTGTCCTACGTGTCCGATTAATTGTACTCTGTTTTTCATGGCGTGTAAATTTAAAATGTTTATATAAAATTATTTTCGTGTCTAATAAAACTTATAATAGTTAGTGTTTCATTTCGACAGTGCAAAGATGTGACAACAAAAAAAAGTTATTCGGTATTTATCTAATTAATTTCGGTTGTAAATGTTTGTAACCATTTGTAAACGGATATAATTTTCACTATATTCGCAGAAACAAAAAATAATTTATGCCAGCAAATATTAAAAGCGTTGAGTTAAGAAACTTACAAATTGAAGATTATAAAGAGTTAAAAAAGTCAATGGTTGAGTCCTATCCAGAAATGGCTGAATCTTTTTGGAGAGAAGATCAAATTGAACTTTTATTAAAAAAATTCCCTGATGGACAATTAGTAATTGTGGTTGACGGAGTAGTTGTTGGTTCTGCTTTATCTATTTTGGTAACGGAAGAATTCGCTTTTAAAACAAGAACCTATAAAGGAATTACAGGAGATTTTAGTTTCGACACGCATAATCCAAACGGTGAAGCATTGTATGGAATTGATGTTTTTATTAATCCAAAATACCGTGGTTTAAGACTAGGTCGTCGTATGTATGATGTACGTAAAGAACTATGTGAACAATTGAATTTAAAATCAATCATTTTTGCTGGTAGAATTCCAACTTATGGAAAATACAAAGATGAAATTACTCCTAAAGTTTATATAGACAAAGTAAAGAAAAAGGAAATTTACGATCCTGTTTTGTCGTTTCAGTTAAGTAATGATTTTCACGAAGTTCGTGTGCTTAAAAATTATTTAGAAGGCGACAAAGAATCTTTGGAATATGCCGTTTTATTAGAATGGAACAATATTTACTACGATGATAGTCCGAAATTAATCAATACGGAGAAAAACATTGTTCGTCTTGGATTAATACAATGGCAAATGAGAACATTGAACAATATTCAAGCTTTATTTGAACAAGCAGAATTTTTCATCGATGCTGTTTCTGGTTACGGAAGTGATTTTGCTTTGTTTCCAGAATTATTCACAGCGCCGTTAATGGCCGATTATAATCATTTATCGGAAGCGGAAGCAATAAAAGGATTGGCAAGACATACAGATGCTGTCCATAAAAAATTCCAAGAATTTGCAATTTCCTACAACATCAACATCATTACAGGAAGTATGCCTTATTTAGAAGACGGACACGTTTATAATGTTGGTTTTTTATGCAGAAGAGATGGAACAAGTGAAATGTATCGTAAAATTCACATTACGCCAAACGAAACGTTCCATTGGGGAATAACAGGTGGAGATACTATTCAAACATTTGATACCGATTGTGGAAAAATTGGTGTTGTCATTTGTTATGATGTTGAGTTTCCAGAATTATCTCGTTTAATGGCCGATGAAGGAATGAATATTCTATTTGTACCCTTTTTAACCGATACTCAAAACGGATATACTCGTGTAAAACATTGTGCGCAAGCAAGAGCAATTGAAAACGAATGTTATGTTGCCATTGCAGGTTGTGTTGGTAATTTACCAAAAGTAAACAACATGGATATTCAATATGCACAAGCAGCAGTGTTTACACCATCGGACTTTGCTTTTCCAAGTAACGGAATTAAGGCAGAAGCTACGCCAAACACTGAAATGACTTTAATTGTAGACGTAAATATTCAAGATTTAAAGGTTTTACACGAACACGGAAGTGTAAAAACTATGAAAGACAGAAGACACGATTTATACAGTTTAACAAAATTGAAATAAAATTTGAATTATGAAAAATATATTTTCCCTTTTATTACTTGTATCAAGTCTGGGTTTTGCACAAAACACTTTACATTACAACGATGAAAAAGGTTCGGCTAAAGCAACATTACAAGATATAGAATGGTTAGCAGGAAACTGGAAAGGTGAAGCTTTTGGCGGAACTTTTGAAGAAAACTGGAGCGAAGCTTCTGGTGGTTCCATGATGTTTAACTTTAAATTAGTAGCAAAAGGAAAAGTAGTGTTTTATGAATTAGGACATATTGTAGAAAAAGACAATACGCTTTTATACCAAATTAAACATTTTGACCCAAGCTTAAAAGGTTGGGAAGAAAAAGATAAATCAGAAGATTTTAGATTCATCAAGAAAGAAAAAAACAGAATGTATTTTGATAATTTCACTTTTGAGAAAGTATCCGATAACGAAGTGAATGTCTATGCTTATTTTGAAGAATCGAAAGAAGAAGTAGTTTTTAATTTTAAGAAGTAAAATGAACCTAGAGCAACTAAAATTTCCAATTGGACAGTTTGAAAAACCAAACGAAATCTCAAACAAGATACTTTTGCAATGGATAACTGTTATAGAAGAATTTCCTAATAAAATTAAGTCTATAACTAATTCACTTTCTGTTGAAAAACTGAATTGGAATTACCGACCAAGCGGCTGGAGCATCAAACAAGTTGTACATCATTGTGCAGATAGTCACATGAATAGTTTCATTAGATTCAAATTGGCTTTAACTGAAGAAAATCCAACTATTAAACCTTATGAAGAAGCACTTTGGGCAAATTTAATAGACGGAAACGACAATAACATTTCCAATTCTCTTCAAATTATGGAAGGAATTCATGCAAAATGGAGCCTGTTGTTAAAGTCCTTTCAGGAAGAAGAATTGAACAAAACATTTCATCATCCAGGAAGTAATAAAAATTACACATTAAAAGAAGCAATTGGTTTATATGCTTGGCATTGTAACCATCACTTTGCACATATAGAGCAAGCTTTATTACATAAAAACAATTTTCAATAATGAAAAATATCTCTTTATTATCTGAAAGAACTAAGTTGCAATTAATACAAATTTCTGATTTAGATTTTATACACGAACTACATTCGATACCAGAAGTTGATACATATAACACATTAGGCATTCCAAAAAATATTGAGGAAACAAAATCGGTTATCACTAAATGGATTGAGGATATCCAACAAGAAGAAATTCTGAATTACACTTTCATTATTGAAGAAAATATAAATAAAAAAGCAATAGGTTTATTCGGACTTAAACTTGGTGCTAAAAAATATAACAGAGCGGAAATTTGGTATAAAATTCATCCAAGTTATTGGAATAAAGGTTATGCTACAGAAGTTTTAAACACAGTGCTAACCTACTGTTTTGAAGAATTAAAATTACATAGGATTCAAGCTGGTTGTGCAGTAGAGAATATTGGTTCAATCAAAGTATTAGAGAAAGTAGGCTTTGTTTTAGAAGGGCGATGCAGACAAATATTGCCTTTAAAAAAGGGTTGGTCAGATAATTTTGAATACGCCATTCTTGAAAGCGACGTAAGGAAAAAATAAATATAAGCCTATTTAGGTTATTATAATAAAACAACAGGAATGAGATTGCTTCGTTCCTCGCAATGACAATATTATGAGTAAAGGATGTTTAGAATGTGGCGATAAAATTATTGGCCGAGAAGATAAAAAGTTTTGTAGCGACGGTTGCAGAAATGCATACAACAACAAAATGAATAAAGATTCTAATAATTTAATGCGTAACATTAATAACAAATTGCGTAAAAATTATAGAATTCTCTGCGAATTAAATCCAGAGGAGAAATCAAAAACTACTCGTACAAAATTATTAAGTAAAGGATTCGATTTTGAGTTTTTTACCAGCATGCTGAAAACCAAAACCGGAAACACCTATCACTTTTTGTATGACCAAGGGTATCGTGCTTTAGAAGATGATTTTTTTATGTTGGTTAAGAAAGAGTTTTAGAGAACAGATGAAAGAAGAAAGAGAAAAAATATCCATATTAGGTTGCGGTTGGCTTGGACTTCCTTTAGCAGAAAAGTTAATTAAAAATGGATTTGAAGTAAAAGGTTCCACAACTTCTGAAAACAAATTAGCATTATTAGCTGACAAGAATATTCATCCTTTTTTAATTGCATTATTTGAAGATAAAATAGAAGGAAACATAGAAGGTTTATTAGCTAAAACTGATGTTTTAATTATTGATATTCCACCAAAATTAAGAGGTTCAAATACTGAAAATTTTGTTTCTAAAATAAAAACGTTAATAATTGCAATTGAAAAATCTGCAATTAAAAAAGTATTGTTTGTGAGCTCAACTTCCGTTTATAGCGATGCGTTTCCAATAATTGAAGTGACAGAAGAATCAGCTTTAAATACAGATTCTGAAAGCGGAAAACAATTGCTTGAAGTCGAAAAATTATTACAATCGAATAAAAACTTTGAAACTACAATTCTTCGTTTTGGTGGTTTAATTGGCGAAGATCGTCATCCCATAAAATTCTTAGCTGGAAGAGAAAATATCGAAAATCCAGAAGCTCCTATTAATTTCATTCATCAAAAAGACTGTATTGAAATAATTGTAGAGATTCTGAATCAAGTTCAGAATGACAATTGGAACGAAACATTTAATGCGGTTGCACCAAACCATCCAAATAGAGAAGATTATTATCACAAAAAAGCTTTAGAAATGAATTTAAAAGTTCCTACTTTTGCAAAAGATTCAAAATCTAAAGGCAAAATAATAAGCAGCCAAAAACTGCAACGAATTCTCAATTATACTTTTCAAAAAGAAATTTAAAAATGGCATATTATAGCGTTTTTCATAACTACATTACTAAAAAGAAAAACGCAATTGGATTGCCAGTACTCGCTCTTATCTGGTGTTGCTTTTTTTGGGGAACCACTTGGATAGCTTCAAAAGAAGGCGTTAAACACATGCCAGCTTTACAATTAGTTGCCATTCGACAATTATTAGGCGGCGGAATTTTCTTACTCTATTTTTTAATTACAAAAGCTCCTTGGCCCAACAAAAGACAATGGCGTAACATTTTAATTTTAAGTGTTTTGAATTTCATGCTGAGTAACGGTTTAAGTACTTGGGGCGTAAAATATATATCGAGTGGTTTAGGCGCAATTATTGGTTCTATTTTTCCACTTTGGATTGTAATTATCAGTTTTTTTAGAGGCGAAAAAATATCTTGGCGCGCTACATTAGGTTTGGTAATTTGTTTTCTTGGAATCTGTGTTATTTTTTACGATTACCTCAACGATTTCTTAAACCCAGAGTTTCAATTTGGAATAATTTTATCCATCATAGCTACTTTTACTTGGGCTTTGTCTACTATCTACATCAAAGAGAACAACACCAACTTTAATCCGTATTTTAATATTGGATTACAAATGCTTATTTCGAGTGTTGTAATGTTTTCTGTTTGTGAAATTTCTGGAATTAGTATGCCACTAATTGCAATACCAGCCATTTCATGGTGGGCAATTGGCTATCTCGTAATATTTGGTTCTGTATTTACGTTTATTGCTTTTATTTATGCTTTAGAACACTTACCAAGAGAAATTAGTAGTTTATACGCTTATATCAATCCAATGGTTGCTTTATTGTTTGGCTATTTGCTTTTTAACGAGTCGTTAAGTACAGCAATTATTATTGGCGGATTAATTACGCTTTCCGGACTTTTTATGGTTAACAGAGCTATTAAAAAGAAATAAAAAAATCCCAAGCTTTCACTTGGGATTTTAAATTATATCAAATTTTGGATTACCAAATTTTTACTCTGTTTTCAGGAGCTAAATACATTCCGTCACCTTCTTTAATACTAAACGCTTTATAAAAAGAATCTACATTTTGTAAAGGTACATAAGCACGATATTGTCCTGGCGAATGTGGGTCGGTTTTTACCTGGTTTTTAATTGCTTCATCACGCATTTTACTTCTCCAAATAGTTGACCAAGAAATAAAGAAACGTTGCTCTGGTGTAAATCCATCAATTAAACCTGGATTTCCGTTTTTAGCTAAATAAATTTGCAAACCATCATAAGCAGCATTCACTCCTCCTAAATCTCCAATGTTTTCTCCCAATGTAAATTTACCATCTACAAAAGTTCCTGGTAAAGGTTGTAAGTTTGAATATTGATCAGCCAAAGCTCCTCCAAGAGAAGTAAATTGCGTTAAATCTTCATCACTCCACCAGTTTACTAAGTTTCCATCTGCATTATAACGAGAACCTGAATCATCAAAACCATGAGAAATTTCGTGGCCAATTACAGCTCCAATTCCACCATAATTTACCGCTTCGTCTGCTTTATAATCATAAAAAGGTGGTTGTAAAATAGCTGCTGGGAAAACGATTTCGTTATTTGAAGGATTGAAATAAGCATTAACCGTTTGTGGAGACATTCCCCATTCTTCTTTGTCTACAGGTTTTCCTAATTTCTTAATATTTTCATTATTTCCCCATTTTGAAGCATTTTTCATGTTATCAAAATATGTTCCTCCGTTTTCAGGACTTACAATTGTTAACTCAGAATAATCTTTCCATTTATCTGGATAACCAATTTTAACTCTCGATTTTCTAAGTTTTAATTTTGCATTTTCCTTCGTTGCTTTTGTCATCCAAGGTAAATTATCGATACGACTTTCAAATGCTAAAAACACATTTTTAATCATTGCTTCTGCTTTGGCCTTTGCTTCTGCAGGGAATTTTTTCTCTACATACAACTTCCCTAAAGCTTCCCCTAAAGTTCCGTTTACAGTTGCTAATGCTCTTTCATCAGACGGACGTTGCTTAACTGCTCCAGTTAATGTTTTTCCGTAAAACGCCCAGTTTGCATTACCAATTTCTGTAGTTAATAATCCTGAAGATTGACGCAATAAAGTCCATTTCATGTATGCTTTCCAAGAATCTAATTCATTTTCTTTCAAAATAGATTCAACTGTTTCTACGTATTTTGGTTGCGAAACTACAACTGAATCTAATTTTCCAATTCCAATTCCTTCATAGTATTTTGTCCAATTTACCGATGGGCTTAACTTTTGTAATTCAGCAATAGTCATAGGATTGTATGTCTTTCTTCTATCTCTACGCTCTACTCTATCTAAAGTAGCGGTTGACATTTCAATTTCTAAAGCTAAAATTTTAGCCGCACTTGAAATTGCCATTTTTTCATCTTGCCCAATAAATTGTAACATTCTAGCAACATGCGCTTGGTATTTTTCACGTTTTTCAACATTATCTGGCGCATCTGAAACATAATAATCTCTATCTGGCAAACCAAGACTTCCAGTACTTAAATACACTACATTTCTACTACTGTTTTTAGCATCCGTGTAAACGTAACTACCAAAAAAACCAACACCATTACCGTCAGCTTCCATTTCAGTGATTAATGCTGCAACATCTTTAGCCGATTTTACCGCATCAATTTTTGCCAAATATGGTTTTAACGGTTCAATACCTTGTTTATCTCTTGCTACAGTATCTAAAATAGATTTGTATAAATTAATTGCTTTAGCTTGATCAGATTTTGGATCGATAGACTTGTCGTTAATAGCTTCTTTTAAAATAGCCATTACGTCTTCGTCGGTATTTTTACGAAGTTCATCAAAACTTCCCCAACGCGTTCTATCGCTAGGAATTTCGGTATTATCTAACCATTTTCCGTTTACATAACGAAAAAAATCATCTGAAGGCTTCACAGAAGTATCCATGAAATTAGTATTAATACCTGTCGATTCTTTTTTGGTCTCAATTGATTGAACAGCCTGAACTGTTTCTTGCTTTGCTTTACAAGAGTTTAATAGTGAAGCCAAAAAAAGGAAGCCTAAGCTTCCTTTAAAAATGTAATTTTTCATTTTATATTTTTAGTTTAAAAAAGTTCTCAAAACAAATATAAGTTTTTGAAATGAAAAATAACTTTAAACTTATTTTTAGATTAATTTTTTAACAATAAGTATAATTTTTGTGACTTAATACAATACAAAGTATTTTTTTTGCTAAATTCTGATTATATTGCGGTCATAATCTACTAATTACAACACAAAATGAAGAAAAAACATTACCTACCCCTGTTTTTTGCAATTTTCGCTTTTTTAAACAATGAGAGCGCATTTGCACAAGATGATTTGAAAACATCCAGATATAGTTCTGAGATAAAAAAACATTTAACACTTGAGAAATTTGAATTAACAAAATCTGACATTAAAAATTTATATGTTGATAGCGAATATTTTTCTAAAAAAACACAATTAACGCATGTTTATGTTGGTCAACAATTTGGCGGTATAAAAATTTTTAATGCAATTTCAAGTATTGCAATTAAAGATGATGCTGTTTTTTATGTAGGAAGTTCATTTGTGAAAAATGTTAGTGAAAAAATAAATGCAGTTTCACCTTCTATTACTAAAGAACAAGCAATTCAAAAAGTAGCTACCCACTTTAAGTTAAGTAAAAATCAAGGATTTAAACTATTAAGTTCTTCAAAAAACAAATACGTATTTGACAAAGGTGATTCTTATTTAGAAAACATACCTGTTGAATTAGTATATAGTTTTGCAAACCGTGAAGAGTTGAAATTAGCTTGGGATTTAAGCATTTACACTCTTGATGGAAAACATAATTGGAGTGCAAGGGTAGACGCAGTATCAGGTGAAATTATAGAATTTAACGATTTAGTAATAAGTTGTGATTTTGGAACTCCATGCAATATTACTGGAAATCATTCACATGAAAAATTAAAAAGCGAAAATGAAATTACTATGTTTAAGCAACCATCAACAATAGTTGGTGGCGCACAATATAGAGTTTATAGACTTCCTACTGAAAGCCCAAATCATGGTGCAAGAACACTTGCAGTAGACCCAGAAAACACAACTGCATCTCCATATGGTTGGCATGATACAAACGGTGTATTAGGTGCTGAATACACAATTACCCGTGGAAACAATGTACATGCATACAATGACATTGCAAATACAAACACTAGCCCTGGAAATGAACCAAATGGAGGCGCAGCTTTGTCTTTTGATTTTACACAAAACCTTGGGTTAGCGCCAAGTACAAATACTGCCGCCGCACAAAATTTAAATTCTAATACAACTAATTTATTTTATATGAATAACATGATGCATGACATATGGTATTCTTATGGATTTGATGAAGCTGCAGGTAATTTCCAACAAAACAATTATGGAAATGGTGGTATTGGTGGTGATTACGTAAGAGCGGAGGCACAAGACGGTGGAGGAACAAATAATGCAAACTTCAGTACTCCAGCAGACGGAACTAGTGGTAGAATGCAAATGTATATATGGACTGCAGCAAACCCTGATAAAGATGGGGATTTAGATAACGGAATTGTTGCTCACGAATACGGGCACGGTATATCAACAAGATTAGGAGGAGGTCCAAACAACAGTGGTTGTTTATCTGGAGACGAACAACAAGGTGAAGGTTGGGCTGATTGGTTTGCATTAATGATTACTATGAAACCTGGAGATGTAGGCACTACAGGTAGAGGGATTGGTACTTATGCGATAAACCAAGCTACAACTGGAGGTGGAATTAGAACTTATAGATACACAACTAACATGACAGGACCTATCTCTAACCCACATACATACAACAGTATTAAAACAGAAGCAATTCCTCATGGTGTTGGATCAGTTTGGTGTGCAATGTTATGGGATTTAACCTGGGCATATGTTGCAAAATATGGATTTGATGCAGATTTATATAATGGAACTGGTGGAAATAACAAAGTTATGCAATTAGTTCTTGATGGTTTAAAACTACAACCTTGTGGCTCAGGATTCGTAGATTCAAGAGATGCTTTATTAGCTGCAGATGTTGCCTTAACTGGCGGGGCTGACCAATGTTTGATTTGGCAAGTTTTTGCAAGAAGAGGACTTGGAGCTTCTGCTATACAAGGAACTTCTGCGTCAAGAAGCGATGGTACTCAAGCATTTGATATGCCTTTAGCATCTGTTAAAGCTACTGTAACTAAAAACGCATGTAGCTCTGATGCTGTTTTTCTAACACTTTCAAATTTAAATGCATCCGCAATTAGCCAGTATAATTATACTTATAGCGTTGATGGTGGTGCAAATATTGCAGGAAGCTGGACTGGGAATGTTTCTTCTTGTTCTGCAACCACGGGTATCCCTTTTACTTATGGAACTCTACCTAGAGGAACTCATCAAATAATTTTAACTGGAACTAACCCAGTTACAGCTCCAATTACATTTCTTGTTAATGTAAATAATTCAGGAACAGAGAATGTAATTAATACATTTGGAACTGCTGCTGATAATTTAGTAGCGTATGATGATTCTGGTAACATTCCAACTTGGGAAAGAGGGGATGCGTATGCACCTGCTAATGGAAGGGCGTTAAACTCAATTATTACTGGTGGTTCAAAAGTATATGGAACAAATCTTGATGGAATTCATGGTGATGCAAATAAATTTTATTTAATGTCTCAATGTTATAATTTATCACAATTAAAAGACACGTTTGTTAAGTTTGACATGGCGTTTGATATTGAAAAAGACTGGGATTTATTATATATGGAATATTCAACCAATGGTGGTACTTCATGGTCTGTTTTAGGTACGGCTGCAGATGTCAACTGGTATAATAGCACAAGATTGCCAAATGGCACAGACTGCTTTAATTGTGTTGGTAAACAATGGACAGGAGAAGCTGCTGTTGCAAGTACACATACAGGCGGTGGTACAGTTGGAACAATGCATAATTACAGCCATACATTAAGTGCTTTTGACAGTACAGGTTCAGCTGAAACGAGTATTGTATTTAGATTTACATACCATGCTGATGAAGCTGTTGCCGAAGAAGGTGCTGTTATAGACAACTTTGTTGTGCAAGGAGTAATTAATCCATTATCTTTAGAAGAAAATGAATTTAACGGACTTAGAATATATCCAAATCCTGTTAATGGATTATTAAATGTAACAAGTGACACTTCACTAATAAACGCAAAAATATCTCTTTTTGATATAACTGGTAGAGTATTATCAAACGCTGTTAATGTAAGTATAATTGATAGTAATAAATTAAACGTAAACGTTTCTAATTTAGCTTCTGGAAATTACTTTATTACGATTGAAGATGATTCTCATAAATCAACTAAACAGTTTATTAAAAATTAGTATATTAAATTATAATCAATAGATTATTAAAGTCATTTTACAAAAGGGTCCGATATTTTATCGGACTCTTTTTTTATTAATATGTTAAGACAATGTGTTAATAAAACATAAAGGAAGTAGTGCTTTTTTTAAAATTATTTTAATTGCTATATTATCAATTAGTTACAAAATAAATATTTTTTTTAAATTTGCATAAAAAATGCTTTTCAATTATAGAAAACACAAAACCTTTATTCTCTTCTTCTTTTTAATAGCCTCTTGTATTTTTTTAGGCATTTATTACTTGTTAACCCCTAATAAATCTTTAAAAAAATTCACACCTAGAGATGTTAATCCCGAGTTAGTGGACACAACTGTTCAGCATATTGGATATAATCATACCATTGCTGATTTTGCTTTTACAAATCAAAACGGAAAATTAATTACTCAAAAAGATTATACAGATAAAATCTATGTAGCCGATTTTTTCTTTACAACATGCCCTACTATTTGTCCAAAAATGACAGACAACATGGTTTGGCTACAAAGTCAAATTAAAAACTACCCAAAAGTTATGTTATTATCTCACTCTGTAACTCCAGATATTGATAGCGTTTCAGTTTTGAAAAAGTATGCTATAGAAAAAGGAGTAATAGATTCCAAATGGAATTTAGTTACAGGAAATAAAAAAGACATTTATTATATTGCAAGAAAGTCATACTTGGCAGTTAAAACTGGAAAAACTGAAGATATGTTTGACATGGTGCATACCGAAAATTTCATCTTAATTGACCAAAAAAGAAGAATTAGAGGCTTTTATGACGGCACAAACTTAGAAGAAGTAAAAAAACTATTAGAAGATATTGAATTTCTATCTAAAGAATAGAAACTTTTAATTTAATGACAAATATCATTTTCATTTTACAAATAATGGCTACCTTTGTATTTTAATTCAATCTAAATAAGGGTGGCTATTTTACTTTCTGATTTAAAGATTGGCGAAACAGCCATAATACTCGATGTAAACATTGAGGAAATTCCGTTAAAGTTACTTGAAATGGGTTGCTTACCTGGAAATATTGCAAAACTTATTCAAATTGCTCCATTAGGAGATCCTTTTTATTTTAACATAAACGATTCTCATGTTGCAATTCGTAAAGAAACTGCCATAGAAGTTACGGTTGTTTTAGAAAATCAGATTTAATTTAATGCAAAACACTACAATAAAAGTTGCTTTAATTGGGAATCCAAATGTTGGAAAAACATCCGTATTTAATCAATTAACGGGGTTAAATCAGCAAGTTGGAAATTACCCAGGAATTACTGTTGAAAAAAAACAAGGTATTTGCAAATTATCGAATTTAGTTAAGGCTAAAGTTATAGATTTACCAGGTACTTATAGTTTAAATGCTAGTTCTATTGATGAAAATGTGGTTATTGAACTACTTTTAAATAAAAAGGATGTTGATTTTCCAGATGTAGCAGTTGTAGTTACCGAAGTGGAAAACTTAAAAAGGAATCTGCTTTTATTCACACAAATTAAAGATTTAGAAATTCCTACTATTCTGGTTATTAACATGAGTGATCGAATGGCTCTTAAAGGAATTGAGCTAGATATACCAATATTAGAAAAAGAATTAAAAACTAAAATAGCATTAGTAAGTTCTAGAAAAAATGTTGGAATTCAAGAGCTGAAAAATCTAATTTTAAATCACACCGCACTTTCAACAGAACCTTGTTTACACGCTTCTAGTATTGATCCTGATTATTTTAATAATTTAAGGAGAGCTTTTCCAAATCAGTTACTTTACAAACTTTGGTTAGTAATTACACAAGATGTAAACTTCTTGAATTTAGAACGAAATGAAATTAAAAATTCGTTCACAAAATCGCATGCGGATTTAAAACGTTTACAACAGAAAGAAACAATCAAAAGATACCAATTTATTAATAACACCTTAAAAATTGGGCAAACAATTGACAAGTCAAAAGCGACTGATATTCAAAGTAAATTAGATAGGGTTTTAACACATAAAGTATTTGGTTACGTTATTTTCTTCGGGATTTTAATGCTTATTTTTCAATCGTTATTTGACTGGAGTCAAATTCCAATGGATTTTATAGATGAAACTTTTACTTCTTTAGCTTCCTATACAAACAAAAATCTTCCTGCTGGAGAGTTTACAAATTTATTGAGTGAAGGAATAATTCCGGGAATAGGCGGAATTGTTATTTTTATCCCTCAAATTGCTTTTTTATTTTTATTCATATCTGTTTTAGAAGAAAGTGGCTACATGAGTCGCGTAGTATTCTTAATGGATAAAATAATGCAAAAATTTGGCCTGTCGGGAAAAAGTATTGTCCCGTTAATATCAGGAACGGCGTGTGCAATTCCTGCAATTATGAGTGCTCGAAATATTGAAAACTGGAAAGAACGTCTAATAACTATTTTAGTTACGCCTTTTACAACTTGTTCTGCTCGTTTACCCGTTTATGCAATTCTAATTTCACTAATTATTCCAGAAAAAAGAATTTTCGGATTCTTAAGCTTACAAGGTTTGACCTTAATGCTGTTGTATTTAATAGGTTTTGGAGCCGCAATTTTATCGGCTTATCTTTTAAATAAAATTTTAAAACTAAAATGCAAGTCTTACTTTGTTGTAGAAATGCCAAGTTATAAAATTCCAATGTTTAAAAACGTAGGAATAAATGTATTAGAAAAAACAAAAGCATTTGTTGTTGGTGCTGGGAAAATAATCTTAGCAATATCTGTTGTTTTATGGTTTTTAGGTTCTCATGGTCCAAGCAATGGTTTTGATAATGCAGAAGAAATCGTTTTAACTCTAAATGAGAGTAAGAACATTGACAAAGATGAATTTGAGAACGAAATTAGCGCTTACAAACTAGAACATTCTTATATAGGAATCATAGGAAAAACCATTGAACCTGCTATAAAACCCTTAGGTTATGATTGGAAAATAGGAATTGCAGTAGTTAGTTCTTTTGCTGCACGTGAAGTGTTTGTGGGAACTTTAGCAACTATTTATAGTGTAGGAAACCACAGTGAAGAAGAAAGCACTATTAAAAGTAAAATGGCTGCAGAAGTGAATCCTGTAACTGGAGAAAAAATATTTAATTTTGCAACAGGAATTTCATTGCTTTTATTTTATGCCTTTGCAATGCAATGTGTAAGTACTTTAGCAATTGTAAAAAAAGAAACAAATTCATGGAAATGGCCAATAATTCAATTGGTTTTTATGAGTGGTTTTGCCTATTTTGTATCTTTACTAGCGTATCAAGTTTTAAAATAAGAAGTTATGCAAGAAATTTTAGTTTACATAACATTAGCAATAGCTGTAGGGTTTTTAATTAAAAAATTCTTCTGGAAAAAAAAGCCAAAAAATTCAAAATCTTGTGGCGATGATTGTGCTTGTCATTAATTAATTCTCTAAATCAATTTTCAAAGAATAATCTTCTAAACTAATTTCAACATCTTGTTTTTTCTCAGGAAGCACAGCAATGTTTTGAATCTTTTTATTTGAAATGTACTTTTCCAATAACAATTTGTTTTCAGGGAAGTTTTTGAAACCGATAATTAAAGGCTCTTCTTTATAAAAAACACCTTCTTTATAGATAGAAAGCACCAACTCTACTTCACCAGCCCAAACACAATTTACACCTATCGGACAACGAGAATCTGAAATGATTTCTTTTATTTTAAACGAATATGCTTCGCTTAATTTATTTGTTTGCACCGCTGTATCAATTGTTATATCTTCTTTTTTAGAAGCACAACCAATTAATAAAACGACTATTAAGAACCCAACTATTTTTTTCATACTACCAAGTTAGCAAAAAATCTTAACCTAAAGCAACATCTAAAACCATCATAACAATAAATCCGCCAATAAATCCTAAAGTAGCAATATCGGTATTATTAGCTTGTTGCGTTTCTGGAATAACCTCTTCCACAACAACAAATATCATTGCACCAGCTGCAAAAGCTAAAGCATAAGGCAAAATAGGCGTAAAAAATATTACCGCAACTGCACCTAAAACTCCAAAAATAGGTTCCACAATTGCTGATGCTTGTCCGTACATGAAACTTTTTCTTCTGCTCATTCCCATTCTTCTTAACGGCATTGATACCGCAATTCCTTCAGGGAAATTTTGAATTCCAATTCCAATAGCTAAAGTAACTGCTCCAGCAATAGAAGCCTCTGGAATACCAGCAGCAACTCCACCAAATAAAACTCCAATTGCTAATCCTTCCGGAATATTGTGCATTGTAATGGCTAAAGTTAATAAAGTGGTTCTTTGCCAAGGTGATTTTATGCCTTCCGTTTCCTTAAAATTAATGTGTAAATGAGGTAATACTTTGTCTAATGCAAAAATAAATAGTGCTCCTAAAGCAAAACCAATTGCCGCTGGCATTACTTTTGTAAAACCTTCCCCTTGACTCATTTCTATAGATGGCGCAAGCAAACTCCAAAAACTTGCAGCAACCATAACTCCACCTGTAAAACCAAGCATTCCGTCAAAAAAGGTTCGATTCATGCCTTTAAAAAAGAACACAAACGAAGCTCCTAAAGCGGTTACAAACCAAGTGAACATTGTAGCATAAAAAGCAGCCAAAATCGGATCAATGCTTTCTAAATAAGTTAATAAATCTTGAAACATAATTATTGTACGTATAAATTACTAGCTATTTTATTTGATATGGTAATCTTATTATTGTTTATTTCAACCAATAGTGTGTCGTCAAAACTTTCTTTTTCAATTATTTTAAAAGTCGAGCCTAATGCTATTTGTTGTTTGTCTAAATATTGCAGAAATTCAGGTGAAGAATCCTTAACACCTACACATGTACAACCTATATTAAGACTTACTTCAGAAAGTAATTGTTTTTGAAGCTTTACAATTTCTCCTTTTTCATTCGGAATTGGATCTCCATGCGGATCAAAAGCAGGAAAGTTCAAAAAAACATCTAACTTATTTATCAGTTTTTCCGACTTAATATGTTCTAACTCTTCTGCAATTTCATGTACTTCATCCCAAGAAAAGTTTAATTTCTCCACCAAAAAAACTTCCCACAAACGGTGTTTTCTAACAATCATTTTTGCAGATAAAGTTCCGTTTTCTGTTAAAGTAACTCCTTGATACTTTTTATACGAAACCAAATCTTTATCGGCTAACTTCTTCAACATATCTGTTACAGAAGAAGCTTTTGTATCCAGCATTCCAGCAATTGCATTAGTATTTACTCCTTTGGGAGAAACTAACGATAAATGGTAAATTACTTTTAAATAATTTTCTTCAGAAATAGTCATTCAATCATATTTTCAACAAATATAAACAAATTATTTTTGTCTTGTAAAATATTATTTTTAGTTTTGTCTAAAAATTTATTTAAACACAAATGAAAAATATTTTTTTAGTTTTATTTATAGTTGCTTCTTTTACCTATTCACAAACAACCATTAAAGGGAAAATCTCATCAAACAAAGAGTCTTTGCCATTTGCTTCCGTTATGATAGGTGAATTAAAAATAGGGAGTCAAACAAATGAAAATGGTCTCTTCGAAATCAAAAATATTGAAGACGGAACTTACACTTTAATAGCTTCGTATATTGGATTCAAAACTTCTAGAAAAAAAATTACAATTTCAAAAAACGAAATTATTACAGTAAATATTAACCTTGTTGAAGATGCAAATTCATTAGATGAAGTGGTTGTTTCTGGAACATTAAAAGCAGTATCTAGATTAGAAACTCCTGTTCCGGTAGAAGTATACACCACTACGTTTTTAAAAAAGAATCCAACTTCTAATGTTTTTGAAGCACTTCAAAATGTAAACGGAGTTCGTCCACAATTAAATTGCAACATTTGTAATACTGGCGACATTCATATTAATGGATTAGAAGGGCCTTACACAATGGTAACTATTGATGGAATGCCAATTGTGAGCGGACTTTCAACTGTTTATGGATTGTCTGGTATCCCAAATTCCTTAATTGACAGAATTGAAATTGTAAAAGGACCAGCTTCCTCTTTATACGGAAGCGAAGCGGTTGGTGGATTAATTAACATTATCACAAAAACACCAACGACTGCTCCGCTATTTTATGGGGATTATTTTACTACTTCTTGGTTAGAACATAATATCGATTTAGGTGCGAAATACAAAATGGGTAAAAATGTTAATTCACTTTTAGGAATCAATTACTTTAATTATTCGAATGCAATTGACAACAATAACGACAATTTTACCGATGTTACTTTACAAGACCGAATTTCTGTTTTCAATAAGTTTAACTTCGAAAGAAAGAGTGATAAAGAATTCAGCGTTGCCGCAAGATTCTTCTGTGAAGACCGTTGGGGTGGAGAAATGCCATGGAACAAAAAATATAGAGGAGGAAGTGAAGTGTATGGAGAAAGTATTTACACTACTCGTTATGAATTGTTAGGAAAATACCAATTACCTGTTTCTGAAAACATCTTTGCTTCTTTTTCTTATACCAATCACGATCAAAATTCGGTTTATGGAAACACGTTGTTTTTAGCCCAACAAGAAATTGCTTACGGACAAATGACTTGGGACAAAAAAATTGAAAACCATGATTTTTTAGTTGGAACTGCTTTTAGATACCAATATTATAACGACAATACGACTGCAACAGAAGTTTCAGAAAAAACTAAAATTAGTAGTCTTTTTATACAAGACGAAATTAAATTAGCTGAAAAACATAGTGTTTTATTAGGTTCAAGATATGATTATAATAATATACACGGTTCAATATTTACACCTAGAATTGCTTACAAATGGAAACCAACAGAGAAATCCATTTTTAGAATCAATTCTGGAACAGGTTTTAGAGTTGTAAATTTATTTACCGAAGAACACGCTGCCTTAACAGGCTCAAGAGATGTTGTAATTACAGAAGATTTAAAACCCGAAAAATCATATAACATCAACATTAATTATCTTAAGAAATTCAATTTTAAAAACGGTGTTCATGCTGTAATGGAATTTTCAAGTTGGTACACTTATTTTACCAATCAAATTTTACCAGATTACGACACCGACCCAAACAAAATTATTTACTCCAACTTAAACGGTTATTCTAAAACAATGGGCGTTACTGGAAATGTAGATTTGATTTTCCCTTTCGGATTAAAAACAATGTTTGGGTTTACTATTTTAGATTCTAAAAACAAACGAGATGGTGTAACGAGTACGCCAATATTGACCGAAAAATACAGCGCAACTTGGGGAATCACTTACGATATTCCAAAATGGCATTTATCTATAGATTACACCGGTAATTTATATGGTCCAATGCGTTTACCTTTATTGGGCGATTTAGACCCCAGAAAAGAACATTCTCCTATTTGGAGCATTCAAAACATTCAATTTACGTATAAAAAATTCAATAGATTTGAAATATATAGTGGTGTGAAAAATTTATTGAACTGGACACCAAACAGAGGAAACGCATTTATAATTGCTAGAGCAAATGATCCTTTTGATGAGAATGTAATAATTTCAGATGGAACAAATGCACCTCAAAATTATGGCTTAGATGGACAATTCGTCCCAAAAGGGCAAGTAGTTAGTACAGATATAAATGTGAATGCACTAACTTTCGACCCTGGTTATGTTTATGGACCTAATCAAGGAATTAGAGGGTTTGTTGGGGTAAGGTATAATTTGAATTAAAATAATCATTTACTTACAATTTAATTTACATTTGTACGTTTTTACACGGTATAAAGAAATAAAAAATGATTACTCCTTTAAATATTCTTATTGTTGATGACCACCCTATGATGGTTGATGCTTATGTTAACATAATTAACTTATCAATTGATGATTATCAGTTTAACTTTATAAAAGCAAACGATTGTGAAAGTGCTTATAAATTAATGGAGCAAAACTTCAATACTAAGCAAACAATTGAAATAGCACTATTAGATGTTAGTTTACCCCTTTATGAAGAGGAAAAAATATTTTGTGGTGGTGATTTAGCGAAAATAATTAGAAGTAAATTCCCAACTTGTAAATAGGAATTACCTGTTTAATAAATGTAATACGTTCATCAAATGCTGAACGTATTACATTATAAAAAAATAAAAAAATATGTTTCGTATAAAAATTATTTTATTCTTTTTTTGTTTTTCTTCCATTTTTTCACAGTCTAAGAAATTCATTATACAAGATTCTATTTCAAAACTAGTTATAGAACATGTAGCTATTGATCTCAGAAACAATAAAGGTTTTTTTTCAAATGAAAAAGGCGAATTTTATATAAATACTAAAGAAATAAACAGTATTACTGTTTCGCATTTGTCATATGAAGAAAAAATAGTCAATTTTAATAGTGTAGATAGTGTAATTCTTATGATTCCAAAAATCAATTTGATTGAAGAAGTAGTTATATCAATTAAAAAAAAGAAAAAAAAAGAAATACAACAAGAATTTGCACTAAAAAAAAATAATATTTTTGCAGGATTTGGAGCATACGGTTTTCAATTTACAACAATTATAAAACCATTTGATACTCTAAGAAACTATTATTATGATAAAATTAAGATCCCTATTTCATTGAACGAATTTGACGCTCATAAATACAAACAAATACCACTAGGCCTTGTAAGGGTTTCATTCCATGAAATCGAAAATGATTTACCTACAGAAAGTATTATTGACAAACAATATTACTGTATTATTGATAAAAGAGTTTTGAAAAGAAAATTTATAGAATTAGAATTATTCAATAGGATTCTAATACCAACTAAAGGGATTGTTTGTGTTGTAACTATGCTAGGTAAAACAGATGAAAAAGGCTCATTGATTCTAGAGGACTTTAATTATTATATGAAAATTAATAATGAAAAAATAAAGTTTTTAAAAACATTACCATTTACTATACCTTTAGTCAAAATTGAACAAGAAGATAAAAAAAATTCCCCTTCTAAAGCAAAGATTTATTTTAATAAGTCTAGTGAATATTTAGGGATAACCCCTCCTTTTAGCGTGCCAGCTGGTCTATCTGAAAAAGAAAGAATGGACTATATTAAAAATAGAAATATTGGAAATGACAAAAAATTTTTTGTCCCATTAGGTATTAATTATATTTATTATGAATAAAAAAACAATATCATTCCTTATCATTTGGACAACATTAATTTCTTGCAATTCCTATATAGGTTTTTCTAAAAAAGACGATATAATCTTAATAAAACCTGAATCCAAAAACCATTGTAAAATACAGAATATTTTGGTTAACAATTGTAAAGCTATTGCTTCAGACAACATTCGTAGAGGTGTTAAATTTACTATTAATGAAGAGTTGACTGATTTAAGCTTGTCAAAAATAATTTTTAAATTATCAAAATCGAGTTTTTATGACTTAAAAACAGGCGTGAAAAATAATTTTAGAGAATCTATAAAAAATAATTTTTGGATAAAACTCTATAAATTAGATAGTTTTGAAAATGTAACAAGTGAGTCATTATTAGGCGATAATATCAAAGTTCAATTAAATTTTAAAAAAAAACATGCAATAATTGATTTAACAGACAAAAAAATAAAAATTCCAAAGAATGGCTTTTTTATAGAATTTGCTTCAAACATTAAAAAAGATGTTTTAAAATTTAATTATTGGGACTATCCGTCAATTTCAACTGTTGAAGTAAAGAACTTTAATAATTTAACACCGATGAAATTACAGTTGTATAAAAAAGAAGATGCAAAATGGGAGTTAGACAATCATCTTACGCAGAATAATTTAAATTATAATATAAAAATTATCTTAGAGAAATAATTGAGGTTCTCTTAAACAAATTAATAATGTCCAAAAAGTTCCCCCATTATAATCAAGCTGACTTTAAAGACTGTGGCCCAACTTGCATAAAAATAATTGCAAAATATTACGGCAAAACCTTAAACATTCAAACCTTACGAGAGTTATCAGAAACCACTCGTGAAGGAAGTAATTTATTGACATTAAGTGATGCGGCAGAAAAAATTGGCTTTAGAACACTTGGTATTAAAATTTCTACAGAGAAACTACAAGAAGCACCATTGCCTTGCATTTTACACTGGAACAGTAATCATTATGTGGTTTTGTATAAGGTAAAGAAAGGAAAAAATTACTTCGTACCTCGTAATGACACATATTATATTTCAGACCCTGCACATGGTTTGCTAGAATACAGCCAAGAGGAGTTTTTAAAATTTTGGATAGGAAACAATGCAACTACTGAAACGGAAGAAGGAATTGCTTTATTATTAGAACCTACAGTACATTTTCATCAATCGGAATTTGAATCGGAAGATAAAAAAGCATTTGGTTTTTCATTACTTGCAAATTATGTAAAAAGATATAAGTCGTTTGTAATGCAACTAGCGATTGGTTTACTGGCGGGTAGTTTACTACAACTCATATTTCCTTTTTTAACGCAAAGTGTAGTCGATGTTGGTATTCAAAACCAAAACATCCATTTTATTTACTTAATTCTATTCGCGCAATTATTTCTTTTCTTTGGAAAAACAGCTTTAGAATTCATTAGAGGTTGGATATTGTTACATCTTTCCACACGCATCAATATCTCGTTGATTTCTGATTTCTTTATTAAATTAATGAACCTGCCTATTTCGTTTTTCGATGTTCGAATGACAGGAGACATTATGCAGCGTATTAACGACCATAAACGTATTGAGCGCATCTTAACTACTTCGTCGCTTAGCGTGTTGTTTTCGGTGCTAAATATGTTTATTATGGGTGGTGTTTTAGCGTATTATAACGTTTCCATTTTTCTAGTATTTTTTGCAGGAAGTATTTTGTATTTCTTTTGGGTTATTTTATTCTTAAAAAGAAGAGAAACATTAGACTATAAGCGTTTTGCAGAAGTTTCGCAAGAACAAAGTAAAGTAATAGAACTGATAAACGGAATGCAAGAAATTAAACTCCACAACGCTGAAAAACAAAAACGTTGGGGTTGGGAATACATTCAAGCACGTTTATTTAAAGTCTCTATGAAAGGATTGGTTTTAGAACAAACACAAAATATTGGTTCTAATTTCATCAACGAATTAAAAAATATCATTATCATATTTTTATCTGCTAAGCTAGTTATAGACGGAGAAATTACTTTAGGTATGATGATGGCAATTAGCAGTATCGTTGGGAACTTAAACGGTCCTGTTTTACAATTAATTGGTTTCATACGCGAAGCGCAAGATGCAAAAATATCATTGGCTCGTTTATCAGAGATACACGATAAGGAAGATGAAACCCAACAAGAAGCTAATCAAACAAATGATGTACCGTTAGAAGAAGATATTATTTTAAATGATGTTTCTTTTCGATATGTTGGTTCTGACCAAAACGTTTTACAAAATTTAAACCTGGTTATTCCTGCAAATAAAGTAACTGCTATTGTAGGGACAAGTGGAAGTGGAAAAACTACGTTAATGAAATTACTATTGAAATTTTACGAACCCAATAATGGTAGTATTGCAATAGGAAAAACCGATTTACAAAACGTTAAACAGAAAGCATGGCGTTCGCACGTTGGAACGGTTATGCAAGAAGGCTATATTTTTAATGATACTATTGCCAACAATATTGCAATAGGAGTTGATGTTGTAGACAAACAACGCTTGGTTTACGCTTCAGATGTTGCTAACATCAAAGACTTTATTCAAGACTATCCTTTAGGTTACAATACAAAAATTGGAATGGAAGGCGTTGGAATGAGCACCGGTCAAAAACAACGTTTATTAATTGCTAGAGCAGTTTATAAAAATCCTGAAATGTTGTTTTTTGATGAAGCGACAAGCGCCTTAGATGCTAACAATGAAAAAGAAATCATGGAAAAATTAAACTTGTTTTTCAAAGCGAAAACGGTTGTAGTTATTGCCCATCGATTAAGTACCGTTATGAATGCGGATCAAATTGTAGTTTTAGAAAAAGGAAAAATCATTGAAACAGGGAATCATACGGAATTAGTTGCCAAAAAAGGAAACTACTACGAGTTAGTTAAAAACCAATTACAATTAGGAAACTAAAATTTAAGAATAAGGATTTGTCATTCTGACGAAGGAAGAATCACATTAAAAGCATAAAATGAGATTTCTCGTTCCTCGAAATGACAAATAAACAAACCAAAAAATGCCAACAAATAACAACGAAATAGAATTAAGAAGTGAAGAAGTACAGGAAATCCTGACTAAAATTCCGCATTGGTTAATTCGATGGGGTTCCTTAGTAATTCTCTTTATTCTCTTACTTATGTTATTCGTGTCGTGGATGATTAAATATCCTGATACAATTAAAACGGAAGTCTTAATAACAACTCAAATTCCTCCAGAGAAATTATTAGCAAAGACTTCCGGAAGATTGGATGCTATTTTGGTAAATAATAATTCAGAAATTAAACAAAATACACCATTAGCTATAATTGAAAACACTGCAAATTATAACGATGTTTTTTTATTGAAAAGTATTACAGATACAATCAACCTTAATAAATCTGTTTTCCCTTTTGAAAAATTAGAAATGCTGCAACTTGGAGATATTGAAAGTTCATTTGCAATATTTCAAAAAGAATATATTGCTTCTCAATTAAATAAAGAGTTACAACCTTTTAAAGTTGACAAAAATGCAAATAGCATCGAAGCAATTCAGTTAAGAGAAAGATTATCGCTGTTAGAATCTCAAAAAACTATCAATCAAGGTGAGTTAGAATTGCAAAAAAGTGATTTTAATCGTTATGAAATACTTCATAAAAAAGGCGTTATTGCATCACAAGAGTTAGAAAAACAAAAGCTAATCTATTTACAAGCACAAAAAAATTACAAAAGCTTATTGAGTTCAATTTCTCAATTAAAATCATCTTTAAATGATTTAAGTAGAAACACCAAAAGCACAGAAATTAACGAAACTAAAGAAACCATTAATTTAGAGCGCAATGTTCTGCAATCTTTTTACCAATTGAAAAAAGCAATTAAAGATTGGGAATTAAACTATGTTTTAAGAACTTCAATTAATGGAAAAGTGTCTTTTTTGCAACTTTGGTCTAAAAACCAAACGGTTTCGGCTGGAGATCAAGTGTTTTCTATCATACCAACTAATGAGAAAAATTATATTGGTAAAATAAAAGCTTTGGCTCAAAATTCAGGAAAAATAAAAATGGGGCAAGATGTAAAAATTAGATTGGCTAATTTTCCTGATAGAGAATTTGGAGTTCTAAGTGGAAAAATCGAAAACATTTCGCTAACACCTGATAAAGATGGAAACCTATTAATTGATGTTTCTTTACCAAATGGATTAGATACTTCTTACGAGAAAAAAATTGTTTTTCAACAAGAAATGACTGGTACTGCTGATATTATAACAGAAGATTTACGATTAATTGAACGCTTATTATATCAATTTAGAGATATTTTTAGCAGGTAAAATTGTAAAAAACAATCAAACAATAACAAATCTTTATGACATTTATCAAGTTACAGTTCTTAAAACTTTGTAACTTTGTAAATCGAATTATAAAACATACAATTATGTATCCAGAAGAAATGGTAAAACCAATGAAAGCCGAATTAACGGACGCTGGTTTTCAAGAATTATATAGCGCTGCAGATGTTGATAACGTACTTGCAAAAGAAGGAACAACATTAGTAGTAATAAACTCTGTTTGTGGTTGTGCTGCAAGAAATGCACGTCCAGGAGCTAAAATGAGTTTAGACAACGCAAAAAAACCTTCAAACACTGTAACAGTTTTTGCAGGTGTAGATAAAGAAGCAGTTGATAAAGCAAGAGAGCACATGTTCCCTTTTCCTCCATCATCTCCATGTATGGCTTTGTTTAAAAACGGAGAATTGGTTCACATGTTAGAGCGTCATCATATTGAAGGACGTCCTGCAGAATTAATTGCAGAAAACCTTAAAGACGCCTATAACGAGCACTGCTAATAGTATGCAAGCATATTATAAAAACCATCAATTTTGATGGTTTTTTTTATTTTAAGCTATACCTTTGTATTAAATTAGACTTAACCTATGCAAAAAATAGTATCTTACCCATTATCAGTAGTGTATGCAGCGCTATTTTTATTTTGGTTGATAGTATTTCATCCTATTCAATGGATTTGTTATAATGTATTTGGATATAATGCACATCGATGGAGTGTTGCTATAATGAATTGTATGTTGTTAAGAACTTCACATTTATTAGGAACGACTTATCATTTTGAAGGTTTAGAGAAACTGCCTAAAAACGCACCATTAGTGTTAGTTTCAAATCATCAAAGCCTACACGACATTCCTGCTGTGATTTGGTTTATGCGATCGTGTCACCCAAAATTCATTAGCAAAAAAGAATTAGGTAAAGGAATTCCGAGTGTATCATATAATTTAAGAGTAGGTGGCTCTGCTTTAATTGATAGAAAAGACGCAAAGCAAGCATTAGGAGAAATTAAGAAAACAGCAGAATATATTAATAAAAATAATTATTCTGTAATGATATTTCCCGAAGGAACGAGAGGTAAAAATGGTGTGCCAAAAGACTTTTCGATTAATGGATTGAAAATGCTTTATAAATTTGCTCCAGATGCTTATTTTGTTCCAATTAGTATTAATGACTCTTGGAAAATGAATAAATACGGGAAATTTCCAATGGGATTAGGAAGTAAAATCACATTTAAAATTCACGAACCTTTAAAAATTTCTGATTTTAGCTTTGATGAAATTTTTGAAAAAACAGAAAATATTATAAAAAAACACATAAAAACAGCATAATGTCTATACAAAACGTACGTTTAGAAGTAATGCAATTTCTAGAAAAGAAAATTGACGGCTTCGTAGAGGAATATTTAATTCCGGTTGAAAAAATATGGCAACCTACCGATTTATTACCTGATTCTCAAAATGAAAACTTCTTGGAAGAAGTAAAAGAATTAAGAGAAATTGCTAAAGACTTACCTTATGATTTCTGGGTAACTCTAGTTGGAGATACTATAACAGAAGAAGCATTGCCGACTTATGAAACTTGGTTAATGGATGTGGAAGGAGTAGATCAAAAAGGAGAAAACGGAGACAATGGTTGGGCTAAATGGCTACGCCAATGGACAGGTGAAGAAAACCGTCATGGTGATGTCTTAAATAAGTATTTATACCTATCTGGGCGTGTAAACATGCGCGAAGTTGAAATTACAACACAACATTTAATTAATGATGGTTTTGACCCTGGAACAGGTCGTGATCCTTATAAGAACTTTGTATTTACAAGTTTTCAAGAATTAGCAACTTATGTATCGCACAATCGTGTGGCGCAAATGGCTAAGAAATATGGTGATAATAAATTATCTAAAATGTGTCGATTAATTGCCGGTGACGAAATGCGTCATCATCATGCGTATAGCCATTTTGTAAAAAGTATTTTTGAAATTGACCCAAGCGAAATGATGCTTTCGTTTGAGTATATGATGAAGAAAAAAATTACAATGCCAGCACATCTAATTAGAGAATCTGGCGAAAGTATTGGAAGTGCTTTTGAAAAATTTTCAGAATCTGCTCAAAGATTAGGAGTCTATACAGCAATGGACTATGTTGATATTTTACAAAAGTTGAATGAAAAATGGGAAATTGACAAAATTGGCAACCTAACTGCAGAAGCGGAAAAAGCTAGAGATTACCTAATGAAATTACCAGCTCGTATGACAAGAATTTCAGAACGATTAATTATTCCTGAAAACAGTGCGACTTTTAAATGGGTAGAACCAGCTTCAATTAGATAATGAAAATTAAATACATTAAAATACTTCTTCGATTTGCTATTGCTTTTAGTTTTTTATCAGCCGTAGCAGATCGTTTTGGTTTTTGGAGTAAGGAAATTTCCGTTTGGGGAAATTGGGAAAACTTTTTAAGTTATACCCAACTAATAAACCCTTGGTTCCCAGAAAACCTAACTTATATAGTTGGAACCTTAGCAACTATAGCAGAAATTGTTTTTGCGTTGTTTTTAATCATTGGTCTTAAAACGGAGTTATTTGCGAAATTAAGCGGTATACTTTTAATGCTTTTTGCATTGTCTATAACTTTTTCAACTGGAATAAAAGGCGCTTTCGATTATTCTGTATTTAGTGCTGCAGCTGCAGCATTTGCCTTAAGTACAATGAAAGAGAAATGGTTAGAAGTTGATGTTTTATTAAGTAATAAATCTATTTAAAAGCAAAATTTATGTCTATTATTGACAAAACCATACTTTTCGTAAAAGAGCAACTTCAAAATGCAGAAGGCGGCCATGATTGGTTTCATATTGAACGTGTTTATAAAAATGCATTGCTAATTGCTCAAGAAGAGAAATGTAATATTGAAATTGTAAAGCTAGGAGCTTTACTACATGATATTGCAGATAGTAAGTTTCATAACGGAGATGAGTCTATTGGTCCGAAAACAGCACGTGATTTTTTAGAAAAAGAAAAAGCCGATAAAGACCTTATAGATAATGTAATAGCTATTATTGAAAACATTTCTTATAAAGGCGGAAATTTTAATACCAATTTTAACTCTATAGAGTTAGACATTGTTCAAGATGCGGATCGTTTAGATGCAATAGGAGCGATAGGAATCGCAAGAACGTTTAATTATGGTGGTTTTAAAAACAGATCTATTTATAACCCAAATATTTCTCCAAATCTAAACATGAATAAGGAAGAATATAAAAAAAGTGATGCGCCAACTATCAATCACTTTTATGAAAAATTATTGCTTTTAAAAGACAAAATGAACACCCAAACTGGAAAAAAACTGGCGCAAGAAAGACATCTATTTATGGAACGCTTTTTGTCTCAATTTTATGCAGAATGGGATGGAGAAAAATAAAAAATGCCGTTCAAAAGAACGGCATTTTTTTTATTTATTCATTTCTGTAAAGTATTTATAAAACAATGGAATGGTCTCTATTCCTTTTAAGTAATTGAAAATTCCAAAATGTTCGTTTGGAGAGTGAATTGCATCACTATCTAGTCCAAATCCCATTAATATAGTTTTACTCTTTAATTCCTTCTCAAATAAAGCCACAATAGGTATACTTCCACCAGATCGAACTGGAATTGCAGGGATTTCAAAAGTTTCTGTATATGCCTTGTTTGCCGCTCTATATCCAATGCTATCAATAGGTGTAACATAACCTTGACCTCCATGATGCGGTTTTACAACAACTTTTACAGATGATGGTGCAATACTTTCAAAATGTTTTTTAAACAACTCTGTTATTTCTTCCCAATCTTGATTTGGAACTAAACGCATTGATATTTTTGCAAATGCCTTACTTGCAATAACTGTTTTTGCTCCTTCACCAGTATATCCGCCCCAAATACCATTTACATCTAATGTTGGACGTATTGAATTACGTTCATTTGTAGTATATCCTTTTTCACCATATATATCACCAATATCAATTGATTGTTTGTATTTTTCTAATGAAAACGGCGCTTTTGCCATTTCGGCTCTTTCTTCTAAGGATAACTCTTCTACATTATCATAAAAACCAGGAATAGTTATGTGATTGTTTTCATCATGTAAAGATGAAATCATTTTTGTTAATATATTAATTGGATTTGCAACCGCTCCACCATATAATCCAGAATGTAAGTCTCTGTTTGGTCCTGTAACCTCAACCTCAACATAACTCAATCCACGTAAACCAGTTGTAATAGAAGGTTGTGTATTTGAGATCATTCCAGTGTCCGAAATTAAAATAACATCATTTGCTAATTTTTCTTGATTGCGTTCTACAAACCAACTTAAACTTTTTGAACCAACTTCTTCCTCTCCTTCAATCATGAATTTTACATTACAAGGCAGGCTGTTTGAAGCAATCATATATTCAAAAGCCTTCACATGCATATACATTTGTCCTTTATCATCACATGCTCCACGAGCAAATATTGCTCCTTCAGGGTGAATATCAGTAGTTTTAATTACTGGCTCAAAAGGTGGCGATGTCCACAATTCAACTGGATCTGCTGGTTGTACATCATAATGGCCATAAACCAAAACCGTTGGTAAATTTTTATCAATAATTTTCTCCCCGTAAACAATTGGGTATCCTGGAGTTTCACATAATTCTACAAAATCGCAACCAGCTTTTTCTAAACTTTCTTTAACTGCTTCAGCCGTCATTATTACATCATGTGCATAAGCGCTATCAGCACTTACCGATGGTATTTTTAACAACTCTATTAGTTCTTCAATAAATCTTTGTTTGTTTGCTTGAACGTATTCTTTTATGTTTTCCATATTTAAATTAATGATTTATTCAAAAGTACAAAATTGTTTTAATTTTTTATTAAAATAAAAAGCCCAATCTTAAGAATGGGCTTTTTAATCGTACTGCAATTTATAATTAGAAAATTACTTTTTTGATAATTTTACTATTGTTTTCTAAAGTTATATTAACAAACAGAGTATTGTTTGATTTCTGTATTTGAGGTAATTCAATGTTTTTTGAATTAATATTCTTTTTAGAGAATATTTTTCTTCCTAAAACATCATAAACAACAATTTCTTGAAGAGTTTCTTTGTTAGAAATTACCTCTAAAACATCTCCTGAAATCACTAAAACAGTATTGTCAATAATTGCTATCTCATCTACGCTCAATCTTTCATCCGTATAACGTAAAACAAACCTTTCGTTTAATTCCCCTTTTGTTGGCATGTAGAAACTGTAAGCGCTTTGTCTCAAGTTATGGATTATATTAAGCTCCTTATCTTCTAGAAAAATACCTTGTGCTTGGTTTACAAAAAGCCCATCAACTGCACTAATTGCAATTGAAAACATACCACCAGTAGTAGTTTTAACACCTAATTGTACTTTATCTTGATTTTCAAAAGGAAGAGAACGTCCATTAATTGTCATTCTATCGTTATAAATAATCGAATAAATCTTCATTCCACTTAAAACATTCGTAACAGCATCAAACATTCTGTCATTACCGTATGTTGCTCCATCAACATATCCAATTAAAGTTCTATCAGAGGCGTTATTGCTATCTACAATATCTAACCAAATTCTGCTCTTTTGTGAGGCTAAATCACGAATTGGCTCCGCTTGTCTATAAAATTGACTATTGTCATAACCTTCATTTCTCAACGAATTATTAAAAGTAATTGGTTGAGTTGATGCCGAACCGTCTAACATAT
>Ga0208305_10000125_pt1 | contig 44084 bp, 42 predicted proteins | sample ColrivemetaGS741_FD_187605 | JGI IMG/M metagenome (GOLD analysis project Ga0208305, IMG submission 187605) | Estuarine microbial communities from the Columbia River estuary - Flood tide ETM metaG S.741 (SPAdes) (version 2) | ecosystem: Environmental > Aquatic > Marine > Intertidal zone >... | reverse complement strand
CTATGGATAGGCTCGTTTTTTAAAATAAATAGGATTTAAAATTGGCAGAGTTAAAACATAAAAAAACCGAAACATTTGTCTCGGTTTTTTTTATGATTAATAGTTATTATTTTTTAGCTAACAGCTTTTTTAATTCTAGCAATTGCCTCACGTAATTGAGCTTCTGAGGCGGCATAAGACATTCTTAAACAAGTTGGCGCTCCAAATGCATCACCTGTAACAGTAGCAACATTAGCCTCCTCTAATAGAAACATTGAAAAATCTCCAGCATTTTCAATTTTATAGCCCTTAAGAGTTTTTCCAAAGAAAGCTGAAACATCAGGAAATACATAAAATGCTCCTCCAGGAGTATTACATTTCATTCCGTCAATTTCACTTAATAATCCTAAAACAATATCTCTACGGTTCCTAAATTCATCAACCATGAATTGAATTTTAGAAACAGGAGCATCTAACGCGGCTATTGTTGCACGTTGGGCTATTGAATTTGGGCCGGAAGTAATTTGACCTTGTAATTTATTACAAGCTTTCGCAATCCATTCAGGAGCTCCAATATATCCAATTCTCCAACCTGTCATTGCAAATGCTTTTGCAACCCCATTTACAGTTATTGTTCTGTCATACATGCTTTCAATTGCCGCAAAACTAAACATTGGTTCTCCATAATTTATATGCTCATATATTTCATCAGATAGCACATAAATATTTGGGTGTTTTTCAATAACAGCAGCCAAAGCTCTGTATTCTGCTTCAGAATAAACAGTGCCACTTGGGTTGTTTGGTGAGTTAAAGAAAATCATTTTTGTTTTTGGTGTTATGGCAGCTTCTAATTGTTCAGGAGTAATTTTAAAATCAGTTTCAACTGTAGAAGGAATTTCTTTATATGTAGCTTCTGCTAACGTTGCAATAGCAGAATAGCTAACCCAATATGGAGCAGGTAATAAAACTTCGTCACCAGGATTTAACAAAACCATTGCAGCATTAGCAATAGATTGTTTTGCGCCTGTTGAAACTACAATTTGACTTGGTTTATATTCAACATTATTATCACGTTTAAATTTTCTACAAATAGCTTGTTTTAAATCTAAATAACCATCAACTGGGCTATAGGTACTATAATTGTTATGTATAGCATCTATAGCGGCATCTTTTATGAAATCAGGAGTATTAAAGTCTGGTTCACCTAAACTTAAACTTATAATATTTTTTCCTTGCTCTTTTAATTCTCTTGCTTTAGCGGCCATTGCTAAAGTTTCTGAAACTGGTAAACTGTTAATTCTCTTCGATAGTTGATCGTTCATGGCTTAAATTTTAGACATACGCTGGCTTTACACCTAACGCTTTTAATTGATTAAAATGTTCTTTTATTGCTTTTGAAAATGTTTTATACTCGTTATAAGGTAAATCAAATTCTTGAGCAGTTTCTTTTACAATTTTGGCTATTTTTCCATAATGAATATGAGAAATATGCGGAAAAATATGATGTTCAACTTGGTGATTTAAACCTCCGGTATACCAAGAAATAAATTTATTTGTAGGTGCAAAATTTGAAGTTGTATACAGCTGATGAATTGCCCAAGTATGTTCTAAATGACCTTCTACATCAGGAATAGGCATTTCTGTTTTTGGAACAACATGTGCTAACTGAAAAACAACACTTAAAATCATTCCTGCTGTATAATGCATTACAAAAAAACCGATTAATATTTTCCACCAGGCAATGTCTAAAACAACTAAAGGAAGTACAATCCAAAGCAAATAATAAATAATTTTAGTAATAATTAAAACTGTCCATTCAGTTGTTGGGTTTGGGAATTTACCATAAGAAAGCTTACGTTTTAAATAACGATGCATTTGCTTAAAATCGGTTGTAATTGCCCAATTTATTGTTAACAAACCATATAAGAAAATAGAATAATATTTTTGAAATTTATGAACTGGCAACCATCTTGCATGTTTTGAAAATCTAATAATTCTACCGGCATCAATATCTTCATCATGGCCTTGAATATTTGTAAAAGTATGGTGTAATACATTATGTTGTACTTTCCAATTATATACATTTCCGGCTAAAATATATATACTGCTTCCCATAATTTTATTCACCCATTTTTTACTAGAAAAAGATTCGTGATTGCTATCGTGCATTACATTCATACCAACCCCAGCCATTCCAATTCCAATTATAACTGTTAATAATAGTAGTAACCATTGAGGCATTGAAACGGTTAAAATTAAAATTAGAGGAATTAAAAAAATACTAAACATAATAATGGCCTTGGTATATAGTTTCCAATTACCAGTGCGTTCCATATTATTTTCCTTGAAGTAAGCGTTTACTCTTTTATTTAGTGTTCGAAAAAATTTAGCTTTATCAATTCTTGAAAAGCTTATTGTCTTGTTAATCATAATAGTAAATATATAAATATATCTAGCACCAAAATTACACCAATTAAATTTTTAAATAGAAATTTTATGAAAAAAATAACATTTTTTGAAAAGATGTTAATTTAATTTTAGAAATAGTAATTTTGCCACAAGTAATAAAAAACTATGGAAACTATCTTAAAAAACTTTCCTAATTTAACTGAAATTCAAATAGAGCAATTTAGTAAGTTAGCGGCACTTTATAAATTTTGGAATGAGCAAATTAATGTTATTTCAAGAAAAGATATTGATGAAATTTACACACACCATATATTACATTCATTAGGGATTGCAAAGGTTCAAAGTTTTTTACCAAATTCAAAAGTATTAGATATTGGAACTGGGGGAGGTTTTCCGGGAATTCCTTTAGCTATATTATTTCCTGAAACTCAATTTTATTTAGTTGATTCTATTGGAAAAAAAATAAAGGTGGTTAATGAAGTTTCTACAGCACTTGGTTTAACAAATATAAAAGCTGAGCATATGAGGGCAGAGCTGGTTAAGGAAGAATTCGATTTTATTGTAAGTAGGGCTGTTACTAAAATGGATGATTTTGTAAAATGGACCAAAGGTAAAATTGCTAAAAAACAGCGACATGAACTGAAAAACGGAATTTTATATTTAAAAGGAGGTGATTTAACAGAAGAGTTACAAAATTTTCCAAAGGCAACTCAATATGATTTAACCGATTTTTTTGATGAAGATTTTTTTGAAACTAAAAAAGTGGTTCATATTCCCTTAAAAAAGAGATGATATTTGTTAGTTTTAATTAAATATTATAAGATAACTTTGTCTTAAATTTAAAATATTTGAATATGAGCCAAGTTAAAGAATGTTTAGTTTGTAAAACGTCGTCAACAGAAATACCAGTTACAAAATTTTATTATCAGGAAAGTGAATTTTTCATTTGCCCGCAACATATGCCAGTTATAATTCATAACCCACAACAATTAATTGGGTTATTAGAAGGAGCTGATAAATTTAAAGGGGTTTAATTGAATTTTTAAACATAAAAAAACTCGCCAATTGGCGAGTTTTTTGTTTTTCTATTTAAATTTATTCTTTAAATCTTTACCAAATTCTTTTAGTTTTTCAACAGCGCTTTCAACTTCTTTTTCTACTGTTTCAATAGTGCTTTCTTGTAAAAACGGATATCTATAATCTGTAGGAGGTACAAAAGTTTCTTTAATTGTTCTATTACTAACCCAACGCAATAAATTCCAAACAGAACCAGCTTTATCATTTGTTCCAGATCCACGAGCGCCACCAAATGGTTGTTGACCAACAACTGCTCCTGTAGGTTTGTCGTTAATATAGAAGTTACCTGCGGCATTTTCTAATTTGTTAGTTGCAATATCAATTACATATCTGTCACCACTAAAAATAGCTCCTGTTAATGCAAATTCTCCAGTTTTATCTACTAAATCTAAAGTTTCTTGCCACTTTTCATCTTCATAAACATAAATAGTTATTATTGGGCCAAATAATTCAGTACACATGGTATCGTATTGAGGATTGGTAGTTACAATTACAGTTGGTTCAATAAAATAACCAACAGAATCATCATATCCACCACCAACAATAATTTCAGCGTCACCATCTTTTTTAGCTTGCTCTAAATAACCAGAAAGTTTTTTAAAAGCTCTATTATCAATTACTGAGTTTATAAAGTTTGTAGGATCTTCAGGAGAGCCCATTTTGAATGATTTCACATCTTTAATAACAGCTTCTTTAATTGCTGGCCATAAACTTTTTGGTAAATAAGCACGTGAAGCTGCAGAACATTTTTGCCCTTGATATTCAAAAGCACCTCTTGAAATTGCTGTTGCAACTTCTTGGGCATTTGATGAAGGGTGTGCCCAAATAAAATCTTTTCCGCCAGTTTCACCAACTATTCTTGGGTAAGTTTTATAATGGTTCATATTTTTACCAATAGTTTCCCAAAAACTATTGAATACAGGAGTTGAACCTGTAAAGTGAACTCCAGAAAAATCTGAGCTATTTAAAATAACATCTGTAATCATTCCAGAATTACCAGTTACCATATTTATAACACCATCTGGTAATCCAGCAGCTTTAAATAATTCCATAATTACTTGAGCTGAATATACTTGTGAACTTGCTGGTTTCCAAATAATTACATTTCCCATTAAAGCAGGAGCAGCAGGTAAATTACCCGCAATTGCTGTAAAGTTAAATGGAGTGATTGCATATACAAAACCTTCTAATGGTCTGTATTCCATTCTGTTCCAAATTCCAGGAGAAGATTGTGGTTGATTGCTATAAATCTCAGTCATAAATTCTACGTTAAAACGTAAAAAATCAATAAGTTCACAAGCTGCATCAATTTCAGCTTGATATACATTTTTAGACTGTGCAATCATAGTTGCAGCATTCATTTTATAACGGAAAGGACCTGCTAATAATTCAGCAGCTTTTAAGAAAATAGCAGCTCTATGCTCCCAACTTGTTGCTGCCCATTTTACGCGTGCTTCAGCAGCTTTTTTTACAGCTAATTCAATATGTTCTTTATCTGCAGTATGATATTTTCCTACACAATGTTTGTGATCGTGTGGTGGATGAATATCAACAGTGTTTCCAGTTCTATATTCTTTTCCTCCAATATAAAAAGGGATGTCAACTTGCTCATTAAACATTTTTTTATAAGTTTCTATTAAAGTCTTACGCTCAAAACTGCCTGGAGCATAAGATTTTACTGGTTCGTTTACCGCTTTTGGTACATTATAAAATCCTGAAGCCATTGTATTGTTTTTTTAGTTTTTTTTGAATTAAATTTGCTTACAAAGTTACAAAAATCGATTTACTTTTTTTGTCACAAACTAATACTCAATATACTAATTTTAATAGCATGTGTACCGTTACATTTCTTCCTACACTTAATAATAACTTTATTTTAACCTCAAATAGAGACGAGCAAAGTTCTCGTGAAACAGATTTGCCAATGAAATATTTTGAGGATGGAGTTGAAATGCTTTTTCCAAAAGATAAAATGGCGGGTGGTACTTGGATTGGGACTAGTGATAAAAAAAGATTGGTATGTGTGTTGAATGGTGCTTTTGTAAAACATAAACGTAAAGAAAATTATACCAAAAGCAGAGGATTAATAGCAAAAGAAGTGCTTAAATCTGATGATTTTTTAACTTTTATTAATACACTTAATTTAGAAAATATAGAGCCATTTACAATGGTAATTGTTGATTGGAATACTAATCAGCTCAATTTATTTGAACTAATTTGGGATGATAATATAAAGCATTTTAATGAACTTAAAAATGAAGCCAAAATTTGGTCATCTTCAACATTATATTCAAATGAGGTTAAAGAAATACGAAGAAATTGGTTTAACAATTGGAAAGAAAAGAATAAATTTTCAAAAGAAGCAATTCTAAATTTTCATCATTCTCAAATTGGAGATAAAGAACAATCTATTTTGATGAAACGATCATATGTTGAAACTGTAAGTATTACTTCAGTTGAAAAAAATGATTTCAGTATTGAAATGAATTATGAAGATATAATTCATTCAAAAAAAATTAAAATGAAATTTTAGCCAACAATAAAAGATAAAACGGCAATAATTAAAAAGCCTATAGAAGCTAAAAACATATAAAATCCATTTAAAAGGATAAATTTAATGATGGTTTTAAACCTCTCTTGATTATAAAAATTACGAAGAGCTTTATAAAGATAAAAGGCGAACAACAAAATAAATATAACTAAAAATCCTTCACTCTTAACCAAGAAATTTAATAAATAAAAAATAGACAATAATAAAAAGAAAACTGTTTGTACATGAAAAACAAACACTAAATTTTCTATATAGGTATATTTTTTTCTTATATAAATCAAACACAAAAAGAGGGTGAAAAATGGAAGGAAAATAAATAATGAAATTGAAATATAAGAAGTTACTGTTTTTATAAATGATTTTATTCCTTCGGTTTTGTATTTTTCAAAGTTTTTATTGGAATTAATGGTTTGTTGATAATACATTTTATTCCAAAAAGTTTTTTCGTATCCCAAACTATCTAATGCAATTGAAACTGAATATGTTGGAAATTCATTATAAAAATGATGAAAATCTGTTATTCTATTATAAACATTTATGTATGTTGCAGTATCTTTTTTTATAAAATAACTGTATTCTTTTTTTACTTTTGAGGTGTCATTTTTTAGCAATGCCAAAGCTGTATTCATATCAGTTACAATTTTGGTTTTACTGGAATCAATTAAAACAGGGTTAATTTCATTCACATTTGAAAGTATTGAATCGAGCTTTATTTTTTCTTTTTGAGATATAGAATCTATAGCTGTTTTTGTATTAATAAATACATTGTCATCATTAGAATCTGAACTAAATTTAGTTGAAATACCAACTATTAAAAAGAAAATAATTGAAATATTTAAGTATAATTGAAAAGGATTAACAAACCTTGCTCGTTTACCTTCAACATAATCTTTTGAAACTTTTCCAGGTTTGGTTAAAAGGAGTAAAAAAGTATTCCAAAATCTTGAATCGTACGATAGAAATCCCTCAAAAAGACTATTTATAAAACTACTTAAAGAAAGTTTATTTGTGACATTTTTTTGACCACAATAGGAACAGAAGTTTTCATTTTTAAGTAAAGGTTGCCCACAGTTTAAACACTCCAACCCTTTGTGTTTGTTACTAGTAAATTTTGTTAAACTAAATTTCATTTTTCTAATTACTAATATTAGGAACCATTAATTGAAATGTTGGGATGTAAACTTTGAATATTTTAGAAGTAGTAAAATTAATCATTTTATAGTAACCATTCATAGCTCCAATTGGGGAAGTTAAAAAACAATTTGATTTATAGGTGTGAATTTGTGAAGGCTTTAATATTGGTTTTTGACCAATTACACCAGAACCTTCTACAATTTCTATATTATTAAGTGAATCAAAAATTTTCCAGTGACGCTCTAATAATTGAACGGTATCATTACTTTGATTTTCAATAGTAACCTGATAGCTAAAACCACTGTATAATTTATAATTTCGATAGCTTGTGCCTTCAAAATTAGAAATTACAGAAATTTTTATACCATTTGTTACTTGTTGTACCATAATAACTTATTTGAAGTTTTTATTAGTAACTCAAAGATAAGAAATTTTTGAAAGTAAAAATTAATTGTTTATTTTTTCAGAATTGCCATAACCAACACCAATAACTTCTGTATAACGGCTGCCAAATTTTTTGAAATAAACTAATACTGTATAATCGTTCTCAGTTTCATAAAAAGAACCATCAATATCATAATTAGAAATAATTCCTTGTTTATTTTTAGTTACATATTGGTAATTATAAAACCCTTGTTTCAAAAGTATTTTACACTCATATAATCCAGTTGAAGCATTATACTTTAATTTATTCATATCATTTAATTGCCAATTATTGAATTTTCCATGAACATATATTTCTTTTCCCTCTAAATTTTCTAAACAACTTAAAGAAAAATGAACCCAGCTATAATCCGAATCTGTATTTGGATTTTCACCTTGTAATGTTCTAATAATAAAATTTCCATTTACATCTGGAAACAAGGTATATGGTTTATCAATTCTCTCTTCATTGGTATATAAATATGTATTATATAAATCTGTTCCAAGTTCAACCTTAGCAATATTTAGGGTTGAATTTCTGATGGATTTTGAATCGAAATACAAAAATTCATTTCCAGCCCAAAAACTTGTTTCTTTATTGTATTTGTATAATAACTGAGTTCCTCTAAAAAATTGGGGTTTTAAACCTGCAATAGCTGTTTGCCAGTTGTTATTTTGAAGAATTACTGGAAGAATTTCTTCACTTGGGTTATTAATTCTAAAATTTGAATTATTAATGGTGAATTCAGCTGCTTGCTGGGTGTCAATTTTTGCAATGTCTCTACTTCTGTACATTGCAACTCCAACAGTTACTTTTGGCTCAAAAACAACAAATGCTCTTTTAAAAACCAATTCTTCATCTTCATTTAAAATTGAGATAACATAATTTCCGGAAATTTTAATTTCTGTATTTTCATTTGGAATTGTTACTTTATAATTGGTAAAAGGTTGTAAAGTATTGAATGAATTTTCGTAATCTCTAATTCTATCTTCAGAATATCCATTCACAAATTCAGATTCAGATAGGTTAGAAATATTCCAGTCAAAATCACAATGATCTATTTTGTAAGTATAAGTATGTTCATCGGCATTTAAATCATCAAAGGTTAATTGAATTTTTTCGCCAAGCCTAATAATTGGAGTATAAGTATTTGTTTTAAAAGGCTTTAAAATAATGGTTTTTATGTTTTCTGGCTCAACTGAATTTATTTGAGAAAATCCAAAAGCAAAGAAAAATAGAAAAAAGTAGAATAAAATATAGTTTTTCAAAGTCATGATTTATTTAGTTGCTAAGGTAAAAATCAAAATTTATACCAAAAAATAAAATGTAAAGTTAATAAAACCAAAATAGGATATTCAATGATTACAAGCTTTGCGTAAAAAATTGTTTGAAAAACGCAAAAACTACATTATAATTGTTATTTTTGCACCGTTTTTTAGATACTATTAAATACACTTAAAATATGTCACAGGACATTCAAATAAAAAAAGGGCTAGATATTAAGCTAAAAGGTGATGCTGAGAAGGTTACCGAACAAGCTTCAACATCGAAGGTGTTTACCATTAAGCCAGAAGACTTTCACAGTATTATCCCAAAATTATCCGTAAAAATTGGCGCAAAAGTAAAAGCTGGTGAAGCAGTTTTTTACAACAAAGCGAATGAAGAAATGAAATTTCCTTCGCCAGTTAGCGGTGAAATTGTAGATATCATACGTGGTGAAAAAAGAAAGATTTTAGCAATTAAAATAAGTGCGGAAAATGATCAGCAGTTTGTAGATTTTGGGAAGAAAGACCCAAAAGCTATGAAAGCTGATGAAATTAAAAGTCACTTATTAGCAGCAGGCTGTTGGCCTTTTATAAAGCAACGCCCCTACGATGTAATTGCAAAGCCATCCAATACTCCTAAAGCAATTTTTGTTTCTGGTTATGCTAGTGCTCCACTAGCAGCAGATTTTAATTACGTTTTAGCAGGAAAAGAAAAAGAACTACAAGCTGCCATTACTGCATTAAGTAAATTAACGTCAGGAAGTGTTCACGTTTCCGTTGGTAAAAACGACAATTCGCCATTTGCTGGCTTAGACAATATTTCATTGCATAAAGTTTCTGGACCGCATCCAATAGGAAATGTTGGAACGCAAATTGCAAAAATAGATCCTGTAAATAAAGGTGAGGTTGTTTGGACAATCAACCCGCAAGATCTAGTAATTATTGGAGAATTGTTGCTTACAGGAAAATTTAACGCAGAGCGAATTATTGCATTAGCTGGTTCTTCTGTTGCAGCACCAAAATATTACAAAACAATTATTGGAGCATCTATAGCTTCTTTAGTTGAAGGGAAATTGAAAGGAGATAATAATAGAATTATTAGTGGCAATGTTTTAACTGGAAGAACTAAAAGTTTAAAAGGTTCTTTTGGATTTTATGACACTATGATTACTGTGATTCCTGAAGGAAATGATTATGAAATGTTTGGTTGGAATTTACCAGTTTTTAATAAAATTTCTACTTCAAGAGCTTTAACTTTTTCTTGGTTATTTCCAAATAAAAAATTCGATTTAAATACCAATACCAACGGTGAGCACAGAGCTTTTGTTGTAACTGGTAATTATGAAGAAGTTTTCCCTTTAGATATTTATCCAATGCAAATTTTAAAAGCTTGCAAGTATGAAGATTTAGATGAAATGGAACAACTTGGAATGTATGAAGTTGCTCCTGAAGATTTTGCCTTAACTGAATTTGTTTGTGTTTCTAAACAGCCACATCAAGAGATTATTAGAAAAGGTTTAGACTTAATGTTAAAAGAAATAGGATAAGATTATGGGATTAAAACAAAATTTACATAATATAAAAGAAAAGAATAAAGACAAAAAGTGGCTACCTGCTTTTAGTGCTTTGCATACTTTTTTATATACACCAAATGAAACTACACATTCAGGAGGTCACGTTAGAGCGGCAGACGATTTAAAAAGAACCATGACAATGGTTGTATTAGCGCTAATACCATGTTTAATATTTGGTATGTTTAATACCGGTTTTCAACATTTTAAAGCCTTTGGAACACCTGTTGAATTTTTATCAATGGATGCATTTTTATTTGGATTCTTAAAAATCCTTCCTCTAATTATTGTTTCTTATGTAGTTGGTTTAGGAGTTGAAGTACTTTTTGCAGTGATAAAAAATCATGAAGTTGAAGAAGGTTATTTTGTAACAGGTATGTTAGTTCCGCTAATTGTACCAGTTGATATTCCTTTATGGATGTTAGCCGTTGCCGTAATTTTTGGTGTTGTAATTGGAAAAGAAGTTTTTGGTGGTACTGGAATGAATATTTTAAATCCAGCCTTAGTAATTCGAGCATTTTTATTCTTCGCATATCCAACTTGGATGAGTGGTGATAAAGTTTGGGTTGAAGGAGCTACAGAAAGAGCAAATGAAATTGCAGCAGGTGCTAATTTAGATGCTATTTCTGGTGAAACTATTTTAGGAAGTTTAGCGCAAGGGAAAGAGGTTCTTTATTCAGTGTCAGACATGTTTTTTGGATACATTCCAGGCTCTGTAGGAGAAACATCTACTTTTCTAATTCTTTTAGCAGGTATCTTTTTAGTAGTTACTAAAATTGGAAGTTGGAGAATTATGCTTTCATCTATACTTGGAGCTCTTGTAATGGGACTTATTTTTAACGGTGTTGTAAATGCTGGTTGGATTGCTGAAGGAAGTAAATTCTATAGTTTAATGAGTACAGAATTTTGGCATCACTTATTAATAGGAGGTTTTGCTTTTGGAGTTGTGTTTATGGCAACAGATCCTGTAACAGCTTCTCAAACAAATAAAGGAAAATGGTATTACGGTTTTTTAATTGGATTTATTTCAATTTTAATTCGTGTATTTAATCCTGCATATCCAGAAGGTGTAATGTTAGCAATATTATTAATGAACGTATTTGCACCAACAATTGACCATTATGTGGTTCAAGGTAATGTAAAAAGAAGATTGAAACGTTTAAAAGTAAAAACAGCGTAAAAATGGCAATTAACACAGATAAAAACTCGTATACAATTCTGTTTGCAACAGGAATGGTGATTATAGTTGGAGCCTTACTCGCTTTTGTCTCTTCAAATTTTAAAGAGAAAATTATTGAAAATAAGCGAATTGAAAAGCAACAAAACATTTTATACGCCATGGGCGTAAATGAAAATGATGAAACAAGTGTTGAGTTTGTTTCAAAAAATATTGTTGGTCAAGAATTCTCAAAATATATTGTAAAACAATATGTAGTTACAGGTACTGAAGCTGTTGAAGATGCAAATGCTTATTTAATTGATATTAAAAAAGAAGAAGCTAAAGCTAAAGATTCAAACTATAAAAGAAGATTGCCTTTATTTATAGGTGAAAAAGATAATGCAACTTTTTACATTGTTCCTGTTAGAGGTAAAGGTTTATGGGATGCCATTTGGGGATATGTTTCTTTGGATAAAGATTTAGTTGTTGAAGGTGTGTTTTTTGATCACGCTGGAGAAACTCCCGGTTTGGGTTCAAACATAAAAGAACGTTTTTTTATGGATGACTTTAAAGGAGAACACATTTTAGATGGAGAAACTTTTAAAGGAATTGATGTTGCAAAGGGAAATTCTGATCCAAAAAATAATGACAAAACAGATAATGAAGTTGATGCCATTGCGGGTGCTACAATTACAGGAAATGGTTTAGCAGTTATGCTTAAAAAAGATTTGCAATTGTATTTACCTTATTTAAAAACACTAAAAAAATAATTTATGGGACTTTTATCAAAAAAAGACGCAAAATTAATTACTGACCCTTTATTAGACAATAATCCAATTACTATTCAAGTATTAGGTATTTGTTCTGCACTTGCAATTACAGCCGATTTAAAAGCTTCAATTGTAATGTCTATAGCGGTGCTATTTGTATTAGGTTTAGGAAACGTAGTTATTTCTTTGTTAAGAAATATTATTCCTTCAAAAATTAGAATAATTGTTCAGTTAATTGTTGTAGCTGCGCTTGTAATTATAGTTGATATTATTTTAAAAGCGTTTGCGTACGAATTAAGTAAAACATTATCGGTTTTTGTTGGATTAATTATTACCAACTGCATTATCATGGGTCGTTTTGAAGCTTTTGCTTTAGCCAATGGGCCTTGGAAATCATTTCTTGATGGAATTGGAAACTCTCTAGGTTATGGTATAATTTTAGTAATTGTTGGCTTTTTTAGAGAGCTTTTAGGTTCAGGAACTTTATTAGGTATCAAAGTATTAGGAGATCCTATTGAAAAAACAGGTGTTTATGCCTATGGTTATGAAAATAATGGTTTTATGTTATTGGCACCAATGGCGTTAATTACTTTAGGAATTATTATTTGGGTTCAACGTTCAAGAAATACATCATTAATAGAACATTAAAATTAGTTTGCAATAATTATTAATTACTGTTAACTGAAAACAAACATATATGGAACATATAGAATTATTTTTTAAAGCAATTTTCATAGACAATATGGTATTTGCAACATTCTTAGGAATGTGTTCATACCTAGCCGTTTCTAAAAAAGTATCAACGGCAGTTGGATTAGGAGCCGCTGTTATTTTTGTAATGGCAATTACGGTACCTTTAAACTGGTTGTTAGATCAATACTTATTACAAGAAGGAGCATTAAGCTGGTTAGGTGAAGAATATGCTAGTTACGATTTAAGTTTTTTATCATTTATTATGTTTATTGCTACCATTGCAACAATGGTTCAATTAGTTGAAATAATAGTTGAAAAGTTTTCTCCTTCGTTATATAACTCATTAGGAATATTTTTACCGTTAATTGCAGTAAACTGTGCAATTTTAGGAGGTTCGTTATTTATGCAATCTCGTGAAATTGAAACTTTAGGATTAGCTTTTAATTATGGTATTAGTTCAGGAATTGGATGGTTTTTAGCAATTTTAGCAATTGCTGCTATTCGTGAAAAAATTAGATATTCAAACGTACCTGCCCCATTAAGAGGATTAGGAATAACTTTTATTATTACTGGTTTAATGGCTATCGGATTTATGAGTTTTGGAGGTATGTTAACGGGTGGTGATGAAGAAGCAAAAGAAGAAGTTGCCGTAATTGAAGATGTAACTCCAACAAAAGAAATTACTTTAACTGAAGAAGTTGAAACTGTTATTGACAGTACAACAATTAATGAACCTGAAATTATTGAATAATGAATACATTTGGAATTATAGTAGTTACGGTAGTTGCATTTTTAGTAATAACACTTTTATTAGTTACTCTTTTATTAGTTGTTAAACAAAAATTATCACCATCTGGGCCTGTAAAAATCAGGATTAATGGTGAAAAAGAAATAGAAGTTCCTTCTGGAAGTTCATTGCTTTCAACATTAGGAAATGCTAAAATATTTTTACCATCAGCTTGTGGTGGAGGTGGAACTTGTATTCAATGTGAATGTCACGTAAACTCAGGTGGTGGAGAAGCTTTACCAACAGAAACTCCTCATTTCACTAGAAAAGAATTACAACACGGTGCTCGTTTAGCTTGTCAAGTGAAAGTTAAGCAAGACATGGATATCACCATTCCTGAAGAGGTTTTTGGGATTAAAAAATGGGAAGCAACTGTTGTTAGAAATTATAACGTAGCATCATTTATTAAGGAGTTTGTTGTTGAAATTCCTGAAGATATGGGTTACAAAGCAGGTGGATATATCCAAATTGAAATCCCTTCTTGTGATGTTGATTTTAAAGATATTGATATCACTGCACATCCTGAAGAACATGAAACTCCTGATAAATTCCAAATGGAATGGGATAAGTTCGGTTTATGGGATTTAAAAATGAAAAACACTGAGTTAGTTGAACGCGCTTATTCTATGGCTTCTTATCCTGCTGAGGGAAGAGAAATTATGTTAAACGTTCGTATTGCTACTCCGCCTTGGGATAGAGCTAAAAATGGTTGGATGAACGTTAATCCGGGTATCGCATCTTCTTTTATTTTCTCAAGAAAAAAAGGAGATAAAGTTACTATTTCTGGTCCTTATGGAGAATTTTTCATTAATGAATCTGAAGCAGAAATGTTATATGTTGGTGGTGGAGCTGGAATGGCGCCAATGCGCTCACACTTATATCACCTTTTCAAAACATTAAAAACAGGTAGAAAAGTAACTTATTGGTATGGTGGTCGTTCTAAACGTGAATTGTTCTATTTAAAACATTTCCATGATTTAGAAAAAGAGTTCCCTAACTTTAAGTTTTACCTAGTATTATCAGAGCCAGCCCCTGAAGATAATTGGGTAAATAAAATAGATGCAAATGATTCAAATGGTGATGGATTTACAGGATTTGTGCATCAAGCAGTAATTGATGAGTATTTATCTAAACATGAGTCTCCAGAAGATTTAGAATTGTATTTCTGTGGCCCACCATTAATGAACAAAGCAGTTCAAAAAATGGGTGAAGACTTTGGTTTGGCAGATGAGAACATTCGTTTTGATGACTTTGGAGGGTAACTTTCAAAATCAATTTTTATAAAACACATAAAATCCGGTACATTTGTATCGGATTTTTTATTTAGTATAATTAAAATATGAGCAGACCTCTAACAGAACAAGAAATACATAATTTAGCAATGAACATTGTAGGTAAAGATTTAGAAGCTAAAGGCTATGAATTTATTGCAATAAATAGTCAGCTAAAAAGAAACCCACAATACGTTTGCATTGATAAAAATAACCAGCGTTATTTTGTTATAGTTAAAGCAACTACCATTTCCGATTTTGCGTTAATGTATGATGTTATTTGGATGGAAACCTTCAAGATTCATGCTAGAACTAATAATGCTAAAGTACTATTTGCAGGAGTTGGTTTAGCACATAAAAAAGATAGCACAAAACCTCCTTTTTTAAATGAAGAATACTTATTACAGTATGAAGGTTTACAACTCCTAGATATAGAACTTAACTAATAAATAAGCATAAAAAAACCACGCAATTTGCGTGGTTTTTTCTGTCTAAATTTTAAAATTTACTCAATTTTATTTTCTAATAATTTGAAGAACTGGTCTAATTTAGGCATTAAAACAATTCTTGTTCTTCTGTTTTTAGCTCTGCCTTCAACAGTTTCATTTGTAGCTAAAGGTTTGTATTCACTTCTACCTGCAGCAACTAAACGATCTGGAGCAATTTTAAAGTCGTCTTGTAAAACTCTAATAACTGATGTAGATCTTTTAACACTTAAATCCCAGTTGTCTTGAATTCCAGCAGTACTAATTGGTTTGTTATCAGTATAACCTTCAACCATTACTTCTAAACTTGGTTGTGCAGCAATTACTTCAGCAACTTTACCTAACACTCTTTTAGCTTCGTTAGAAATTGTAGCACTTCCGCTTTTAAATAATAATTTATCAGCAATATTAATGTATACTACTGTTTTCTCCACGCTTACTTCAATATCCTCATCATTAAATCCATCTTTAAGTACTTTTTTCAATTGGAATCCTAAAGCTAAATTAATTGAATCTTTTTTATTCATAGCTTTTTGGATGTGTTGAATGTACTCATCCTTTTTACCCATTTGAGTAAGTGTTTCTTTAATATTATCTGAAGCAGATTTAGATAATACAGTTAAATTATCAACATACTCTAGTGTTTTTTCTTTGTCTTTTTTCAAATCCAAAACTCTTTGTTCAAGAGCTGAAAGTTTTCCTTCACTTTCAATTCTACATTTCATTAAATCAGCCTTGGTATCTACCAATTCCTGACTTGTTTTTTTATAATTTCCTTCTAATTCAGTGTACTTCTTTTGCGAAACACATGAACTCAACACAACCGATGCTGTGATAATCAAAACTGATATTCTTTTCATAATTAAAATTGTTTAAATACAGAGCAAATGTAGTAAAAAGAGCATAATAAAATTAATTCCAATTAAATTTAAGAAATATTTATGATAATAATAAATTACTATCTTTATCATCTAATTTTACTGACTTTTCAATATACAAAATTTTAATGAAAAACCTTCTATTTCTCTCGGTTTTAGTGCTGTTTTTTTCTTGTTCAAAAAAAAACACCAGCCAATTAAAAACTTTACAAGGTGATGCAATTGGCACTACTTTTTCTATAAAATATATAGAGGATAGTACTATTGATTTTGAAACTAAAATTGATAGTTTAATTAAAGGAATTAATAAGTCAACTTCTACTTATATTCCAACATCTGATATTTCCAAAATAAATGATGGAGACACTACTGTTGTTGTTGATGCTTATTTTGAAGAAGTGTTTCATAAATCAGCTAAAATATTTAATGAAACAAATGGAGAATTTGACCCTACAGTTGGTGTTTTAGTGAACGCTTGGGGATTTGGTCCAGAAAATGAAGTAAGTGATTTAAATGCTTTAAAAATTGACTCGTTGTTAACTTATGTTGGATTTAATAAGGTTAGTTTAACCAATAAAAAGGTACGTAAAATGTATCCTGAAATTTATTTTGATTTCAATGCTATTGGTAAAGGGTTTTTAGTAGATGTAATTGGAAGACTTTTTGATCAAAATAAGATTGCAAACTACATGGTTGAAATTGGAGGCGAAATTAGAGCAAGAGGTGTAAACCAAGATGGGATTTCATGGAAAATTGCCATAGAAAACCCTAATGAAGATGGTTCTCGAACTTTTGCTACAATAATTCAGCTACATAATGAATCTATTGCCACATCTGGTAATTACAGGAAATTTAGAACAACAGAAGATGGTAAAAAGTACGTTCATACAATTAACCCAAAAACGGGATATGCTTCCGAAAGTAACTTGTTAAGCGCTTCTGTAATTTCAAAATCTGATTGTGCTGATGTTGATGGTTATGCAACAGCATTTATGGCCATGGGTTTTGAAAAAACGTTGCGATTTTTGGAAATTCATCCTGAATTAAAAGTGTTTTTAATTTATGCTGATGAAAATGGTGAAATGAAAACATATATTTCACCTCATTTAAATGTGAAAGCTATTTAGAACAAACTGGTAAAATTTCACCTTTTATCAAACAATATTTTGTGATTAAATCTGCTGAAAGTGTTTTAGAATAATCTATTTCGTTTACTTTAAAACCAACAGCTCTTAATCTATTAAAATAATCTTTACCATATACACGAACATGATCATATTGCCCAAAGTGTTTTTTTCTTTCTTCCTCTGAAGTTATAGAAAAATCTTCATATGTAGTTTCAAGCGTTAAGTCTTGTGGGATTTGAAATATTCCCATACCACCAGGTTTTAAAACTCTGTATAATTCACTCATTGCTTTTTTATCATCTTCAATATGTTCTAATACATGATTACAAAAAACCACGTCAAATGAGTTTTCTTCAAAAGGCAAATCGCAAATATCTGCTTTTACATCAGCAATTGGTGAGTATAAATCTGCAGTAATATAGTTTAGATTCTTTTGTGCTTTAAACAATTTTAAGAAACATTGCTCTGGAGCAAGATGTAGTACTTTTTTTGAAGCAGAGAAAAAATCAGTTTCATTTTTTAAGTACAACCATATTAATCTATGTCTTTCTAATGAAAGTGTACTTGGGGATAATGCATTCAATCTTTGTTTTCCATAACCATAAGGTAACAACTTTCTGAAACTTTTTCCATCTATAGGGTCAGTGAAAGTAGTTCCTTTTAAAAATAAAGAAATTAAAGGACTCACCCAATAACTCATTTTTATAAGAATTGGACGAGGAATTGTATTTAAAATTAATTTAAAAACCTTCATTATAGATTTTGCCTAAACTCATCTTCTTCATTACTAACAATTCCCAAAGCATCATAAATATATTTAAAAGTGGAAAGCAATTCAGGTTTTCCATTAACAATGGCAATATCATGTTCAAAATGAGCACTTGGTTTACCATCTTTAGTTAAAATAGTCCAGCCGTCTTTTAATTGGTTTATTTGATGCGTTCCTAAATTAATCATTGGTTCAATGGCAACAACCATTCCTTCCATAAATTTTTTTCCTCTTCCACGTCTTCCGTAATTTGGCATTTCTGGATCTTCATGCATACTTTTACCTAAACCGTGACCAACTAATTCCCTTACAACACCATATCCATGTTTTTCACAATAAGCTTGAATAGCATAACCAACATCTTCAACTCTGTTACCTATTCTAAATTGTTTAATTCCTTCGTATAAACTTTGTTTAGTTACATCTAACAATTTTTTTATTTCAGAATCAACTTTACCAACTTCAAAAGTATAGGCGTGATCTCCATAAAAACCATTTTTTAGTGCGCCACAATCTATGGATATTATATCTCCTTCAATTAATGGTTTATTATTAGGAATCCCATGAACTACTTGTGCATTTGGACTCATACATAATGTGTTTGGAAAATCATACAAACCTAAGAAGCCTGGTATTGCCCCTTCAGCTCTAATAAATTCTTCAGCTAATTTATCTAAATATAATGTAGTCACACCAGGTTTAACTTCATTTGCTAACATTCCTAATGTTTTTGAAACAACTAAGGCGCTTTCACGCATTAATTCAATTTCTTCTCTAGTTTTTATTTTAATCATTTCCTGAATAAATTGGTTTTGCAAAGTTACTTTAAAAAAAAGAAAATCAAAGAGATCAACTGTCCATTTAAAAATAATGCGAAAACGTTTTCAAAAAATGATATTCGACAGTTTTTAAACATAATTTGTTTGGTAAATTTGTGCGACCAAAGAATAAATATAATTAAAGTTATGTATAAAGCAGTAACAGCAGAAGAAGCAGTTAAAGTAATTAAGTCTCACGACAGAGTTTATATTCAAGCAGCAGCGGCTGCACCACAAGAATTAATGAATGCAATGTCTGCAAGACATGAAGAATTAAGAGGCGTTGAAGTTTGTCACCTTCATATTGAAGGAGAGGCGAGATATGCCAATCCAATATATAAAGATAGTTTTCATGTTAATTCCCTTTTTATAGGGAAAAATGTTCGTCACACATTAAAAGCAGGAAATGGTTCTTATACGCCAGTTTTTTTAAGTGAAGTTCCAAATTTATTTAAGCGAAATGTTCTACCTGTAGATGTTGCGTTAATTCAAGTTTCAACACCAGATAAACATGGCTATTGCTCATTAGGAGTTTCAGTTGAAGCAATTTTAGCTGTAATTACAAATGCCAAACATGTGATTGCTCAAATTAACGATCAAATGCCAAGAGTTCATGGTGAAGGACTTATTCATATTTCTGAATTAGATACGTTTGTTGAATTTAGCGAACCTTTGCATGAGTTTGAAGTTTCTGAACCTACTAAAATTGAAAGTAAAATTGGAGATTTTATAGCCGGACTTATTGATGACAGAAGTACTTTACAAATGGGAATTGGATCTATTCCAAATGCAGTTTTATCTCGATTAGGAAATCATAAAGACCTTGGTTTACATACTGAAATGTTTTCAGATGGAGTAATTGATTTAATTTTGAAAGATGTAATAAATGGTAATTATAAAGGGATAAATGCAGGAAGAGCTTTAACAACTTTTTTAGGAGGATCTAAACGATTGTATGATTATGTGGATGACAACCCATTTATTGAAATGCGTTCTTGTGATTATACGAACAACGTTGCAAATATTAGACAAAATCCAAAAATGGTGGCTATTAATTCTGCAATTCAAGTAGATTTATCTGGTCAAGTTTGTGCAGACTCTATCGGTGCAAATATGTTTTCTGGAGTAGGTGGTCAAATGGATTTTATTAGAGGAGCCAGTTTAAGTGAGGGAGGTAAAGCAATAATTGCATTACCGTCACAAACAAACAAGGGTATTAGTAGAATTGTGCCATTTTTAAATACTGGTGCAGGTGTTGTAACAACAAGAGCTCACGTACAATATGTTGTAACTGAATATGGAGTAGCTAATTTATATGGAAAAACAATAGATCAACGTGTAACTGAATTAATAAAAATATCACATCCAGATCATAGAGAAAGAATGGAAAAAGAATATTTTGAAGCTACTAGGTAATTCTATTTAATAATATAAAAAAAGCCGTTTTCAAATTTTTGAAAACGGCTTTCATTTTTTTTAATTAAAGATATTATTCTTGGTATGAATGTTTGTAAGGTTCTCCACTTACAATTTTTAACATATCCATTTCAACACTTTCTCTTGGGTATTCAACAAAACGACCAATTTCTTTTCCATTTTTATAAAATATAAAAGTTGGTACACGCTCTATATTGAAACCTTCTTGTAAATTGTCAGGAGTTTTTTTGCTTCTGTTTACAGTTATTAATTGCAGGTTTTTATAATTAAAACCAGCAGTATCCAATATTTTATAAAAAACTGGAGTTTGTTCTTGACTATCACCACACCAAGTTCCCATAAAAGCTTTTACCGTTACTTTGTTAAGAAGTGGTTTTAATTTTTCAATTGCCTCAGTATTTAAATCATAGTTTTTATAACTTGGTTCAAACCAAGCATTGTATGGCTCTACTAGAAAACTTTCTTTATTCGCAATACCAACTAAATTTCCCGCAGTATCTTTGCTAGCATTTACCATGTTTTTTTGTGTTGAACAACTTACTGTTGCAATTAAAATTGTTATTATCAAAAGTTTTTTCATTGGTTTTTTTTTGTTAAAAATACAAAATTATAGTAATGAATGTCTACTCATTGCTTTTGGTTGTTCAATTCCCATTAATTTTAAAATTGTTGGGGCAACATCACCTAAAACACCGTCTTCAATTTTTGTTAATTCTTTATCAACTAAAATTAATGGAACTGGGCTTGTAGTATGAGAAGTATGAGGTGATCCATCAGGATTCATCATAATTTCACAGTTTCCATGGTCAGCAATAATTAAAGTTGTATAATCATTTGCATTAGCGGCTGTAACAACATCTTTTACACATTCATCAACAGCTTCACAGGCTTTAATAGCAGCTTCCATAACTCCAGTATGTCCAACCATATCACCATTGGCAAAGTTTAAACATACAAAATCAACTTCTTTTTTATGTAATTCAGGAATAATTGCATCGCGAATTTCAAAAGCACTCATTTCTGGTTGTAAGTCGTATGTAGCAACTTTTGGTGAAGGACATAATAATCTTTTCTCACCCTCAAATTCTTGCTCTCTTCCTCCTGAAAAGAAAAATGTAACGTGTGGATATTTTTCAGTTTCAGCAATTCTAATTTGTTTTTTTCCAGCTTTTTCTAAAACTTCACCTAAAGTATCAACTAAGTTATCCGTATTATAAATTACGTTTATTCCTTTAAAAGTCTCATCATAATTAGTAATTGTTACATAGTGTAAAGGCATTGTTTTCATACCAAATTCTGGGTAATCTAGTTGTGTAAGAACCTCTGTTAATTCTCTACCTCTGTCTGTTCTATAATTGAAGAAAATCACAACATCGCCAGCTTTTATTTGTGCTTTAGGAGTTCCATCAGCATTTGTCATAATAACTGGTTTAATAAACTCATCAGTTACATTATCTGCATAGCTTTTTTCAATACTTTCAATTGCATTTGTAGATTTTACTCCAACAGCATTTACCAGAGCATCATAAGAAATTTTTACGCGTTCCCAACGTTTATCTCTGTCCATTGCAAAATAACGACCAGTAATTGAAGCCAATTCTCCAGTTGTTTTTTTCATATGCTCTTGAACATCATTTATAAAGAATTTTCCAGATTTTGGATCACAATCTCTTCCATCAGTAAAGGCGTGTAAATACACATTTTCAGCTTTATTTTCCGCTGCAACATCTAATAATCCTTTTAAATGATCAATGTGAGAGTGAATACCACCATTAGAAACCAAGCCTAATAAATGAATATTTTTCTTATTTTCTTTTGCATAATTAAGAGCATCTAACAAAACTTGTTCCTGACCTAATGTTTTGTTTTTAACAGCCATATTAATTCTAACTAAGTTTTGGTAAACAATTCTACCAGCACCTAAATTCATATGACCAACTTCACTATTTCCCATTTGTCCTTCGGGCAAACCTACATGTTCACCATCTGTACGTAAACTTGCATTCGCATATTTGTTATATAAATCATCTATATATGAAGTATTTGCATTAAAAACTGCAGAAACTTTTGGATCTTGAGTAATTCCCCATCCATCTAAAATCATTAAAATTACTTTCTTATTCATTGTAAAATCTATTTATTTTTGAATGTCAAATATACGAAGTATTCAACTTAAGAGCCTTATTTTTAGGTCTTAAATTCAACTTAAAATTACTAAAACGATTGCGGAAAAAGGTGAAATATAAAAGTAAAAAGACCAAAACAACCTAAATTAAAAATCAGTTACAAAACAATAATTATTAATCCTTTTTATATTTTTCAATTGCTTCTTTTATTTTTTCAATTCTATTTTCTGGATCAGGATGTGTACTCATTCTTTCAGGAGTTCTATTAGGGCCTGATGCAGCTTTTAAGATTTCCATTACTCCAATTAATTCGTTTGGGTTATACCCTGCATCTAACATAAATTTAACACCTAAATCATCACTTTCCAATTCATCATCTCGCCCATAACTCATATTAATTACATTAGCAATTGCAGCTGCTCCTTGTGCTGTATTAGGATCAAAACCTACAGCGACACCGCTAACTAAAGTTTCGGCTAAACCTTGTTTTGCCATTCTTTCAGCTGAATGACGCCCAACAACATGTCCAATTTCGTGACCTAAAACTCCAGCTAACTGATCTTCATTTTCTAGTTTTGAAAACAATGCGTACGTTATAAAAACTTGTCCGCCAGGTAAAGCAAAAGCATTAATAGTTTCTGGATCTTTCAATAAATGAAAGTCATATTTATAATTTGTTTCTTTAGCAATGCTATTGTTAACCAATTTTTGACCAACCAGATCAACAAATTCTTGATATTTTTGATCTGGATATAATCCGCCATGTTGCTGTGCCATTTGTGGTGCACTTTGCAATCCAATAGCAACTTCTTGCTCTGTACTAATAGAAATATGTTGTTTTTTACCTGTATACTCATTAACATCACTGTTTGAATAATATTTAAACAAACCGAATATTATAATAGCAGCTCCAATTAGTAATTTAACTTTTGAATTCCCTCTTTTCATTTTTTTAGCTTAAGTATTGTTGTAAAGGTACAACGGAAATATTTTTTGAACAAGATTTCCAAATTAGAAAAAATTGTACCTTTCACGCAGATTGTATTTTTATGGAAAAAAAAATAATTTTTAATGAAATAACCAAAAGGTTGCCGATGCACTTACATCAATTTATTGTAAAGCAGCCATACGAAGATTATACAGCTCAAAACCAGGCTGTATGGCGTTATGTAATGCTTTTAAACACCAATTATTTAAGAAAAGTTGCACATGAATCATATATTGAAGGTTTAAAAAAAGCAGGAATTTCTGTAGATGCTATTCCTAAAATGGAAGGGATGAACAGAATTTTGAAAGATATTGGCTGGGCTGCGGTATCAGTTGATGGGTTTATACCTCCTAATGCTTTTATGGAATTTCAAGCTTACAATGTTTTAGTTATTGCCTCTGATATAAGAACTATAAATCATATTGAGTATACACCTGCACCAGACATTATCCATGAAGCTGCTGGCCATGCCCCAATTATTGCAAATCCAGAATATGCAGAGTATTTAAGAAGATTTGGTGAAATAGGATCAAAAGCAATTTCTTCTGAAAAGGATTATGAAATGTATGAAGCAATTCGGTTATTATCAATTTTAAAAGAAGATCCAAATTCGACTGAAGAATTAATTGAAAACGCGCAACAAAAAGTTGAAGAATTACAACTTAATATGGGCGAATTATCTGAAATGGCTCAGATTAGAAATTTACATTGGTGGACTGTTGAGTATGGTTTGATAGGAGATTTAAGCAATCCTAAAATTTATGGAGCTGGCTTACTTTCTTCAATTGCTGAGAGTAAATTATGTATGACAAATGAAGTGAAAAAAATACCCTATTCAATTGAAGCTGCCTATCAAAATTTTGACATAACTAAAACACAACCACAATTATATGTAACTCCAGATTTTGCACACTTAAGTTTTGTTTTGGAAGAATTTGCCAACAAAATGGGACTAAGAAAAGGTGGATTAAAAGGTGTTAATAAACTGATAAACTCTACAAATTTAGGTACTATTGAGTTAAGTACAGGAATTCAAATTTCAGGAGTTTTCACAAATGTTATTACTGATGAAAATAACAATCCGGTTTATATTCAAACAACTGGGGCTACAGCATTGGCTTCAAGAGATAAAGAATTAATTGGACACGGAATAGTTTATCATTCAGAAGGATTTGGAAGTCCAATAGGAAAGTTAAAAGGAATCAATCTGGCTATTGAAGATATGTTCCCAAAAGATTTGGAAGTTTATGGTATTTATGAAGGTAAAAAAACAATTTTATTATTTGAGGGAAATATAAAAGTTGAAGGGGAAGTAATTACTGGTAAGAGAGATTTAATGGGTAAAATTATTTTAATATCCTTCAAAAATTGTACGGTTACACATAATAATAATTTTCTTTTTAAACCTGAATGGGGAATTTATGATATGGCTGTTGGTAAAGAAATAGTTTCAGCGTATGCTGGACCAGCTTCAGTAAGTTCATTTAAAAATTTTGGAAAAGTTTCAGAAGAAAAAACGCATAAAATATCCTATTCAGAAAAAGAGAAAACATTGCATAAAATGTATGCTGATGTAGCTGCAATGAGAACTTCAAAAATAGATAAAAAACGTGTTGAATTTATTTTAAATGAATTGAAAACTAACTTTAAAAATGATTGGTTGTTACCTCTGGAAATGTATGAATTAATGCATAAAACAGATTCAATTAGCACTCTAAAAATTCATGAATATTTATTGCAACTAAAAGACAATGAGCAGTGTACAAAACTAATTGAGCAGGGGCTACAACTTATTAATAAAAAAAATCAGTAACACCAGTTACCATATTTAATATTTTATAACTTATATTTGCGCAAAATTAAAATAAAGAAGAATGAGTTTTTTTGGATTATTTGGAGGAGGTAACGATGGTTCAGCTATTGAGGAATATTTAAAGGAGGGTGCGGTTGTTATAGATGTAAGAACTGTTGAAGAGTTTAATAGTGGTCATGTAAATGGCTCAAAAAATATTGTTTTAAATGTAATTCCTGGAAAAGTCAAAGAAATTAAGGCTTTAAATAAAAAAGTAATTGCAGTTTGTAGAAGTGGTGCAAGAAGCGGTCAAGCTACATCTTTTTTAAAACAACAAGGTATTGATGTAATTAATGGTGGTCCTTGGCAAAATGTTGCTAAGTTTGTTAAATAACAAGGGATTTAACTTAATAATATTTAAAAAGAGAAGCGTATTGCTTCTCTTTTTTTTAGAACTTAAATTAAGTTGTGTTTTTTTGCTTTTAAAACAGCTTCTATTTTATTGTGAACCTGCAATTTTTTATAGATATTTTCAATATGTTTTCTAACAGTTGAAGGTGAAATAATTAAATTATCTGCAATTTCGTTATAATTTAATCCTTTGCTTAAATGTTCTAAGATATCAGTTTCTCTAATGGTAAGTTTTATTTCATCTATTTTTTCAGCACTTTCTAACAATGAAGGATTTCGTAATAATTTAAGTGTTTTCAATGCAATACTTGGCGTCATAGGAGCTCCTCCATTTACAACTTCAAAAATACTTTTATGTAAATTTTTCGCATCAATTTCTTTTAATAAATAGCCACTTGCTCCAGCTTTAATGGCTTTAAATATATTTTCATCATCATCAAAAACCGTAAGCATTAAGATTTTAATATGTGGGTATTTTGCTTTTACAATTTCAGTGGCAATAATCCCATCCATTTCTGGCATTTGAATGTCCATTAAAATTACATCAATATTATGATTTAATTCTAATTTCCCTATTAATTCGGCGCCATTTGCACCTCTAAATTTATATTCTAAATTATTAAAAAAAGATAATTTTTCAACCACAGCTTTAGCTAAAAAATTATTGTCTTCAGCAATGGCTATTTTAAGATTCATAATTATAAATTTTTTAGTTTAGGTAAATATACTTATTAATAAAGCCTAAATCTATAAGGCATTTGACCTATTTTTTAGACAGGTAATTGTGATGGTAGTTCCCTTATTAATTTCAGAATTGAAATTTATTTCACCTTCAATTTCTTGAATTCTTTGTTGCATATTTTCCAACCCATTGCCAAGCTCTATGGTATTTATGTCAAAACCTTTCCCATTGTCTGAGATAATAAATATTAATTTATTTTCGGTTTCTGAAATGGCAATAGATATTTCAGAAGCATTGGCATATTTAATAGTGTTATTTATAGCTTCTTGTAATACCCTAAAAATATTAATCCCTTTTATTGAAGAAAAAACAATGGCACTTTTTACTGTTGAATTAAAGTTAAAATGGATTGTAGTTGCAATTGTTTTTGCTTTTTCAATAAAAGTTAAAATTCTTCCTTGAAAATCTTCAAAACTAATTTCGTTTTTATTCATTGCCCAAATAGTATCTCGTAATTGTGAAATAGTTGAACTTGCAAATTCATTTATTTCTGAAAGTTTCGCACGTAGTTTTTCATTTGATGTTTTTGTAAGAAAATTAAGATTATCTATAGATGATATTATAAATGTGAGCTGTGAGCCAATATTATCATGTAAATCTCTTGAAATTCTTAAACGTTGGTCTTGTAATTTGCTATATGTTTGTGCTTCTTTTAGCGCTATTTGATTTGAAAATTCTCTCTTTTTATGCTGTTGACGCTTAAATAATGCAAATGAAATAATTCCAAAAATTAATAAACCAGCTCCAAGGATAAAGGTAAATAAGGTTTTGTTTTTTAGCTGTAATTCATTTTTTAATAATTGTTCTTTTTGTTGTGCTATTTCTTTTTCTTTTTTTTCAGTTTCAAATTCAATCTGCAATTCAGCAACACGTGTGTTTGTTTGTACATTTACAACGCTATCTTTCAAGTTCTGAGAAATTTTATTGTAGTTAAAGGCATTTTTATAATCATTTAACTCTAAATAAGAATTTGTAATCATTTCAGCACAATATTTTTCTAAATGGCTGTAATTGTATTTATGAGCTTGATTAAGGCTTATTTTAAAATTAATTATAGATTCATTGTGTTTTTTTTGGGCAAAATATAAATCTCCAGTATGAGTATAACATACAGCAATACCATAATTATCATTTAATTTTTGCCTAACCACTAAAGAACTATCAATATATTTTTTAGCAATGTTATATTTTTTTAGTTCAGCATAAGTATCAGCCATATTTGCATACCCAAAGCCTAAACCTACATTGTCATTTAATTGTTTTTTTAATGTAAGTGATTTTTTGTGAAAATATAATGCACTATCAGGATTTTTATTTAATAAATGTAGTGTCCCATAATTATCATAAACCGGATCGATTAAGGTAGTGTTTTTTGTAGATTCAATTAATTTAATACTTTTCCTCATATAATAAAATGCTTTATCCATATTATCCCACTTAATGGCATACCCTAATTGCCCATAGGCAACACCAGCATTTAAAATTTTACCTAAATTTTCATAAATTCTAATTGATTTAAGAATATAATCTACCTTATCCTCACTTTTATCTTTATAAGCACTAATTTGACTTAATTTGAAATAAATGTCAGCCAGAGATAGACTGTCTTTCAATTCAATTGCCATATTTGCTGCACTATTAATTAACTTTTCAGATTTTGAAATTTCACCTACAAATTTGTCATAAGGAATTTCGACAATTTTTTTTAGTTGTTTCTTTTTAGGTAAGTTTGAAATAGCATTTTGAAGACTATCAATATAGCTAGCTTGGCCAAAAGTTGAAATTGAAAATAAAAGTATGATATAAAATAATGTTGTTTTTAATAAAGCAGTTAAACTAATACAATTATTTTTTTTTATACATGTAGATAGTTGTACTAATGAAAATAATGCACTTTGTTCTAGTTTCATATGTAATTTTTAAAAGCAATATACAAAAAAAAGTATTTTTTTAGATTGCGATTTATTATTAATATAAAAATTTGTATTTGACTTTTTTGACAGTTTTATTTTAAAAAAAGGCTACTCCATTTTGTTAGAAAATGAAATAGCCTTTTCATAAAAAGTATTTTGTTATTTATTTAAATCGTATGCATTTAAGGTGCTTTTATCTGCTTTGTAATATAAAACTCCACCAAATTCATCTACCTTATATTCGGGTTTTTTATCATTTAAAAGAATCTCTTTCCCTACTTTTCCTGTGTTTTTATCTACAACTACTAATCCAGCTCCACCATCTAATTTAGCTAAAATAAATTGGGAATTTTCAGTTGCTGCAGTAGCTTTAAATCGTTGTGACATCAATTTAAATGAAGCATCTCCAATTGAAGCAAACATGTCTGATGCCAATTTATTTTGTTTACCATAATCATTATAACTACTTAAATCATTAGAATTTCCAAACGAAGATCTATTAGCGCCTGCTCTTGCAGCTGTAGACATAGCCATTGCTGTTGAAGCTACAGCAACAACTCCTGCAAGAACTTTTATAAAACCACTGTTTGAGTTGGATTTAAAGTATTCATGATAAACTTGTTTGCCATTAGAATCTAACAACATCATATTTTGAGAAGATCCTAAAAAGATATTTCCATTTTTAATTTCAAGTGTATTTGGCATTTCTTTTTCATCAAATTTTGTTTTTGCCAATTCAGAAATATTACCAGAATCTGCATCAATTGAGTATAAAACTTCTTCTGCAGCAATCAAATATCTATTATTTGCACTATCAAAGTTTGAAGCTACTGATTCTGAATTTTTATATTTTAATGGCTTGCTCCAAACTTGATCTCCGGTTTTTAGGTTTACAATATTAGCATCTTCACTTGTAATGTATAATAAACCTTGTGGAGTTTCTGCCATTATCATAATATTTTCTCCAGTTTTTAAAGGTTTTTTGAATAATGCTTGCCCATCAAATGAAATTTTATTGATACCCCCTTGTTGAATTCCAAATAGAATTCCATCATTTTGAATATAAAAATGTTGCACATATCCTTTTGTTTTTGGAGCTTTATCCCAAACATCTTCACCAGTTGAAGCACTTAAAAAAGCAATCTCTGATTCATTTTTAGTTGCAAAAACACTTGAACTTCCTCCATCATTTTTATCGCTTACTACAGCTAAACCTTTTGTTGTAATTTCAAAATTTGAAACATTTCCTTGTACTTTTCTATCATCTTTCCAAAGTTCAGAGCCATCTTTACCAATTTTATGAATTCTTGTATTTTTACCATTTGAAGTTGTTTCAAATGCATAAATTTCAGATTGAGAAGCGTCGGCTACCATCCAATTAATGCTTTTCACTTTATTTTCCCAAACATCAGCACCAGTGCTTGATTTAGCTAATAAACCTTGAGCCGTTGGTACAATTAAAAAATCTTTTAATAAGAGAGGAGTGCCAGTTACACTAAAATCTCTTGCAATACCAACTCTACCTGGTTTGTCTAAAAAGAAACTATAATCTAATTTTCTTGAACTTAAATCATATACAGCTACTTTTGGTGTCATTTTTTCAAATTTATCTCCTTCTTTTTGAATTCCGCTAACAATTAATTTATTTTCTGGTAAAATTACGTTACAAGTATAAATTTGATTCCAATTGTCGTTTTCTGAATTGAAAATTACGTCACCTCTCATGTAATCTATCACCGCTCTTTTTGTTTTTGTTAAACCTGCAAATTTAGAGTCTGCACCTTGCGAAACAACTATATATGGTGAGTTTGGAATAAAATCGGTTTCTTCAGGTTTTAGCTTTCCAAAAGTATTGAATGTAAAAACTGGTTCTTTTTGTGTAGGTATAATTCCTACCAAACCATCATTGGTAGCAACAACTAAAATTCCTCCAACAGTTAAAGTCATTTCGTTAATATTTGCACCAAAATCGTAAATGGTATTGGGAGCTTCTGCTTTTTGAGCATTTACTGATATTGCTATTAAAATAAATGCAATTATCAATGTGTTTTTTAATTGTAGCAATTGAGTTTTCATAAATTTGTAATTTTTAAAGTTATACTTCAAAAGTCAGATTTATTAAAACTGAAATCAATACGGCATTTGGCGTATATTTTAAAAAGAAATATTGAAGTTATTTTTTAGTAAAGTTATTTTTTTCTGTAAATCAGATAGAAACTGTGTGTGTTGTTCGGAATTTGGATTAAAAGGTCTATGTGCTAATCCTTTTTGAATAGTATCAACTTCTTTTTGAATTAAAGTTGATTTTTCATCAATCCAAACTTGTTGAAATTGCTCCCAAATATAGTTTATAGCAGTTTCATTTGGGTGTAACATATCAGAAGCGTAAAAACGATAATCTCTTAAATCGTCCATCATAATTTCAAATGATGGGAAATAATAAAGTCTATTTCGTTTATCACTAACCTGATGAATTGCAGCAATTAAATGCGCCTTACTTTGGGCGTTTTCAATAAAGCCATCTTTTAAATGCCGTACCGGGCTTACAGTAAATATAATTGTTGCGGTTGGATTTATATCTTTAATAAGTGTACAAATATTTTCTAAAGTAGCTGTAATTTCATCAATTGAAAGAAGCTCTTTTAAAAACTTTTTTTGAGGAATTTTGTGACAATTTCCAACAATTGTATCGGTTTCAATAAGCCTATAAATCCAAGCTGTGCCAAGTGTAATAATGATGTGGCTTGCATTTTTTAATTGTTGATGTGTACTTTCAATTGCACTATTTAAATTGTGTAATAAATTATTTTGGGTTGAAGCACTTATATCAGAATGCGCATCAAAACAATGCCAGCGCTCATTTAATTGAAAAATAGATTTTTCTGAATATTTTTCAAGATTAATAGCGTTTGTAATTAATTTTTCAATTGCTATCGGATTGAATAAAATGCCAAAGGGATTACTGAAAGTTTGAAACTTAAAGTATTTTAATTTTTTGCTAATATTTTCAGAAAAGCATGAACCAATTAAAACTAATTTTGAATTATAATCTATTTGATTGTATTCTTTTTGAAGTTTTATATTGGTTCTGAATTCCATTTTATTTGAATTGTACAACTACTATCTTCATACTGAACTTATTTCAGCATCTTTTGATGAGACATTGAATTAAGTTCAGGGGACTGGTTTGCAATAGTTAATTTTTAAATAATATATTCTTTTCCTTTAATTAAAGCTTCTTCAATACCTGTTGGATTTTTCCCTCCTGCTGTTGCAAAAAATGGTTGACCACCACCGCCACCTTGAATTAGTTTTCCTAATTCTCTCACAACTTTTCCTGCATCTAATCCTTTTTCTTCAACTAAATTTTTAGATATGTAACAGGTTAAAAAAGCTTTTCCATCAGATTCTGCACCAGCTAATAAAAATAAATTATCAACTTGATTCCCTATTTCAAAAGCTAAATCTTTAATACTATTTTGGTCTAAATCTATTTTTTTAGCTAAGAAATTAACTCCATTAACAGTTTTAACCTCATTAATTAAATCTCCTTTTAAATTTTTAGCTTTGTCTTTTAATAAGCCTTCAATTTGCTTTTTTAAAGAAGCGTTTTCTTCTTGTAAATCTAAAACCGCTTTTAGTGGATTTATAGGATTCTTTAATGAATCTTTAATTTCAAAAAATGTTTTATTGTTTTCAAAATAGAAATCTTTAGTAGCATCGCCAGTTATAGCTTCAATTCTTCTAATTCCAGCTGCAATTGCACTTTCTGAAGTTAATTTAAAATGCCAAATATCTCCTGTATTTTGAATATGTGTTCCTCCACATAATTCAACTGATTGGCCAAATTGAATTGCTCTAACAGTATCACCATATTTTTCGCCAAACAATGCCATAGCACCTTTTTCAAGCGCAGTTTCCATTGGAACGTTTCTAAATTCTTTTAAAGGAATTTTACTGTCAATTCTGGCATTTACAAAGTCTTCAACTTCACGTAATTGGTCAACTGTTAGTTTTGCAAAGTGCGAAAAATCAAAGCGTAAGTTTTTAGAGTGAACAGCAGAGCCTTTTTGTTCAACATGAGTTCCTAAAATTTCACGTAAAGCTTGATGTAATAAGTGAGTTGCAGAATGGTTACAAGCTGTTCTAAAACGCTGCTTTTCATCAACAACAACTTTTAATTTTTGTGTTGGATCTTTTGGTAGATTTTCAGCAAAATGAACAATTAAATTATTTTCTTTTTTAGTATCTACAATGTAAATTACGTTTCCGTTGCTTACTTCAATATATCCTTTATCGCCAACTTGTCCACCGCCTTCTGGATAAAAAGGAGTCATATTGAATACTAATTGATAAAAGTTCCCTTCTTTTTTTGAGGATACTTTTCTATAACGTGTAATTTTAACGTTTGCTTCTAAAGTATCATAGCCAATAAATTCTTCTTCAGCATCTTCTTCTATAATAACCCAGTCATCTGTTTCAACAATTGCTGCGGCTCTAGAACGTGTTTTTTGTTTTTCTAATTCAGAATTGAAATCTTTTTCATTTAAAGTCATTCCTTTTTCTGAAAGAATTAACGCTGTTAAATCAATTGGAAAGCCATAAGTATCAAATAATTCAAATGCTTTTTTTCCTGAAACTTCTGTTCCAGTAGTATTTTTTATTATTCCATCTAATAATACTAATCCTTGATCTAACGTTCTTAAAAAAGAGTTTTCTTCTTCTTTTATAACATTTGTAATTAGTTGTTTTTGAGCTTTAAGTTCAGGGAAATATTCTCCCATTTGTTTGCTTAAAGTATTTACCAATTTGTAAATAAATGGTTCTTTTGTATTTAAAAAAGTAAATCCATAGCGTATAGCTCTTCTTAAAATTCGTCTAATTACATATCCAGCACCAGTATTTGAAGGTAGTTGTCCGTCAGCAATTGCAAATGCTACGGCTCTTACGTGGTCTGCAATTACACGAATTGCAATATCTTTTTCTTCTTCAATACCATATTCATTAGTTGTAATTGCTTCTACTTCTCTAATTAATGGAGTAAAAACATCAGTATCGTAGTTAGATTGTACATTTTGCAACACCATACATAAGCGTTCAAATCCCATTCCTGTATCAACGTGTTGTGCAGGTAATTTTTCTAAAGAACCATCAGCTTTTCGGTTGAATTCCATAAAAACCAAATTCCAAATTTCAACTACTTGAGGATGATCATTGTTTACCAAGCTTTTTCCTGAAACTTTTAATTTTTCTTCTTTAGATCTAATATCTACATGAATTTCAGAACAAGGTCCACATGGTCCTTGAGCCCCCATTTCCCAGAAATTATCTTTCTTATTCCCGTTTATAATTCTGTCTTCATCAATAAATTGTTTCCATAAATCATAAGCTTCTTGGTCATAAGCTAAACCATCTTCATCGGAGCCTTCAAAAACGGAAACATATAAACAATCTTTATCAATTTTATACACTTCTGTTAATAATTCCCAAGCCCAAGAAATAGCTTCTTTTTTAAAATAATCACCAAAACTCCAGTTACCTAACATTTCAAACATTGTATGGTGATATGTGTCTTTTCCTACTTCTTCTAAGTCGTTATGTTTTCCTGAAACACGCAAGCATTTTTGAGTATCGGCAACTCTTTTTTCTGTAGCTGTTTTCTGACCTAAAAAATATTCTTTAAAAGGAACCATACCAGCATTAGTAAACATTAATGTAGGATCGTTTTTCAAAACCATAGGAGATGAAGATACTATATTGTGAGATTTCGATTCAAAAAAATCTAAAAACTGTTGGCGTATTTGTTGTGATTTCATTTATAATTTCTTATTTTTTTTAAAGGCCAATAAACCCTATTTTAGTAGTTTATTTTCCAATATTTAACCTGCTTTTAACTAATATTTATTTGTTAATTATTTGCTAAAATAAAGGAGTATGATTCCTTTTGTAAAACATTTTGTAATTTTGTTAATTGTGCACCGTTTAACTAAAATAAATTATACGGTTTAAAGTGCAAAAATAATATAATTTAATAACAATGGCGAAGGTAAAATATTATTACGATTCAGATACACTTTCCTATAAAAAGATAAAGTCAAAAATAAGTGATATTCTTAAAAGAGTGTCATTGGCATTAGTATCTGCAATTATGTTTATGATATTGGGTTATTTTTTGCTTACTCAGTTTTTTGATTCACCAAAAGAAAAAGAATTATACAGAGAATTAGAGTTTGTTAAACTGAACGAACAATTACATAGTAAAAAAATAGCTCAACTGGAGAAAGTTTTAATTGATATTCAAGAAAGAGATAATAATATCTACAGATTATATTTTGAAGTGAATCCAATCCCAAATGAACAGAGAAAAGCCGGATTTGGAGGTGTAAATAGATACAAAGCTCTGGAAGGTTTTGATAATTCAGAAATGATAATTGATGTTACCAAAAACATGGATATTTTATCTAAACAACTTTATGTACAATCAAAATCACTTGATGAGATTGTAAAATTAGCAGAAAATAAAGAAAAATTATTAGCTGCAATACCTGCTATACAGCCTGTTAAGAATGAAGATTTAAGCAGAATGGCATCTGGATTTGGATGGAGGTCTGATCCCTTTACCAAAGCGAATAAAAGACATATGGGAATGGATTTTTCTGCTCCAAAAGGAACTCCAGTATTTGTATCAGGTGATGGAGTCATTGAACGAGCTGATCAATCTGCGGCTGGTTATGGAAAGCATATAAGAGTAAATCATGGTTTTGGATATGTGTCTTTATATGCTCATTTAAGTAATTATAATATTAAAAAAGGGCAGCGTGTAAAAAGAGGTGATTTAATAGGTTTTGTTGGGAATACAGGACGTTCTCAAGCTCCACATTTACATTATGAAATTATAAAAAACGGCGTAAAAATTAACCCTATTAATTTTTATTATGGAAGTTTATCTCCTGAAGAATTTGCTGCTATGCAAAAAGCTGCAGAAACTCAAGGTCAATCTTTAGACTAATGCATATAAACCTACCAGAGAAAAGATATTATAAAATTGGTGAAGTTGCCAAGGCTTTTGGTTTAAACACTTCTCACATTCGGTTTTGGGAAAAGGAATTTGATATTTTGAAACCCAAAAAAAATAAAAAAGGCAATAGATTATTCACTCAGGAAGATTTAAAAAATCTAAAATTAATATATCATTTAGTTAAGGAAAAGGGATTTACTTTGGACGGAGCAAAAAGTAAAATGAAAGAAAATCTGAAAACCGTTGAAGGAAATTATGATATTATTATGCGATTAGAAAAGATTAAGGCTGAGCTTATTAACATTAAAAATGAAATTTCTTAAAATTATTTTGCTAAATTAGTAACAATTTAATTTTTTGAACAACTTATTACATATATAATCAATCTTAAAAACAAGTCAAAATGAAAAAGTGGTTAATTCCTTTAATAATTGTAGGTGTAATAGTGTTTGCAATCTACAGAATGGGTGTTGGTTTTTATAATACAGCAGTTGATTTAGAACAAAATTCTAAAACAGCTTGGTCTAATGTAGAAAGTGCCTATCAAAGAAGAGCTGATTTAATTCCAAATTTAGTGTCAACGGTAAAAGGGTACGCAGCACATGAAAAAGAAACGCTTGAAGGTGTAATTAAAGCGCGTGCTGAAGCTACAAAAACAACTATTGATCCTACCAATATAACTCCAGAGAACATGGCGGCTTTTCAAAAAGCTCAAGAAGGTTTAAGTGGTGCATTGTCTAGATTATTAGTTACTGTTGAAAGATATCCAGAATTAAAAGCAAATCAAAACTTTTTAGAACTGCAAAGCCAATTAGAGGGAACAGAAAACAGAATTAATGTTGAAAGAAACAGATATAATTCTGAAGTGAATTTATTCAGCAAACACATTAAAAAATTCCCTAACAATATTTTGAATGGATTTATTGGGAATTTCAATGAAATGGCTCGCTATGAAGCTGCTGCAGGAAGCGATGTTGCACCTAAAGTAGAATTTTAATGTCTAAAGTCGAAGATTTTTTAACCACAGAACAAGAGCAATCTATTGTTCAAACAATTAAAACTGCAGAAAAAAATACTTCGGGTGAAATACGTGTACATATTGAAAAAAATACAGAAAAACCTCCTATGGAAAGAGCATTGGAGGTTTTTTATTTTTTAAAAATGGATGAAACAGAGCTAAGAAATGGGGTGTTGATATATGTGGCAGTTGAAAGTAAAAAATTCGCAATTTTAGGTGATAAAGGGATTAATGATAAGGTTCCAGTGAATTTTTGGGATATGGAAAAGGAAATTATTTTATCTCATTTTTCTAAAAATAAAAATTCCATAGGGCTTGAAAAAGCCATTCTTCAAGTTGGCGAAAAATTAAAGGAGTTTTTCCCATTTCATCATTCTACAGATACAAATGAGTTATCTGATGAAATTTCAAAAGGATAAATGAAATCAATAGAAAAAGTATATAAATTAGTTCTATCTATAACAATTGCCTTATTATTTGTTCAGGTAAGTTTTGGGCAATTTTCAATACCTGAAAAACCAAAATTACAAACAAGTGTTTATGATTACGCTACATTGTTTTCGGGTAATGAAAAAACCGGATTAGAACAAAAATTAATTAAATATTCAGATTCTACGTCTACACAAATAGTTCTAATAACTATTGAAACTACTAAAGGTGAAAACATTGATATTTTAGCTGCTAATTGGGGACATAAATGGGGAGTTGGACAAGAAAAAGAAGATAATGGAATCCTTATTTTATTAGCTTTAAATGATAAAAAAATAGCGATACAAACAGGTTATGGAATTGAACATGTTTTAACAGATGCACTTACAAAACGTGTTATTGAAAAAATTATAATTCCAGAATTCAAAAAAGGTGATTTTCATGGTGGCTTAGATAAGGGTGCTGATGTTATTTTTGAAATTTTAAAAGGGACTTATGAAAATAATTCACCCAAAAATACCGACTCTGGTATACCAGTATTTGCAATCATTTTAATCATTTTTATTGTTTTGATTATAATTTTTTCAAAAAAGGATAGAGGAGGAAATGGAGGTAAAGGTTTTAGGAGAGACTCTACAGCCGGGAATATTTTAGAAGCTATAATTTTATCTAGAGCTGGCCGTGGAGGTTTTGGTGGAGGATCATCAGGAGGTGGTTTTGGAAGTGGAGGCTTTGGAGGAGGTTTTGGTGGCGGAGGCTTTGGTGGAGGTGGAGCCAGCGGTGGTTGGTAGATTTCAATTTATAAAAAGCCCCATGTTAAGCAAAATTTAAGAAGGGTGTTTATGCTTAAACTATGAACTCTTTAATATCTTTATTTTCTTATTTAAAGAAGTTTTATAAAATTTCACATCCTTAATTGTTATAGATTCCTATAATAAATTTACTTTTTTACGTGAAAAAATTACATTTTATAGTTAAATTGAATGTTCATTCTAATTAAAAAAACTTTAATTAAACTCTCATCTAAATTCATGTATTTCACAATAAACTTTATTTGTATTGTTTACAATGATGATAATCAATTAAATAACGTAAATTAAAACTCTCATTGCCTAATATATAAATACTTAACCTGATAAATATCATTCTAAATTGTTTTAGTTGGTCATAATTTTAGTTAAAATTTTTTGCGATGATAAAAATATTTAAAACTTCAAAAAATGTGATCCTCAATATTGATGAATATTTTAATACAGTTGAGTTAGGTGTCCTAAATTTTAAAGAAGGAGTTAATAATTATTTAGAAGGTAATTTAACTGAATTTGAAAATAATCTTAAAATTATTGAAACGCTTGAAGGAAAAGCTGATTCAATAATTAGAAAAATAGAAAATGATTTATATATATATTCTTTAATACCAAATTATGCAAGTGAAGTTCTTAACCTGCTGGAAAAAGTTGACGATATTATTGATAAAGTGAAAAATAATTTAAGTCAGTTTGATGTTGAAAGCCCTTTTATTCCTGAAGAAATTAAAAATGATTTTTCTCGTCTTTTGAATCTTTCTGTAAAATCTGCAGAAAACGTTATTCCTGCTGCTCGAGTCTTTTTTACAGACCAGAACTTAGTAAATGATAAAATTCAAAAAGTTATTTTTTACGAACGCGAAACTGATAAACTGGCAACAAAAATAAAACGAAAAGTATTTAAAGATATACCTCATTTGAAACTGAGTGAAAAAATACACTTACGTTATTTTACTTTACATGTTGAAGAAGTTTCAGACGCTGCTGAAGTTGTTGCAAAAATGCTATCATCATTAGTGATAAAAACAAGAATGTAATATTTAAATAAAATTTATGTTTTTATTTTTTTTAACAAGTGGATTGTTTTTGGGTTGGTCATTAGGTGCAAATGATGCTGCAAATATTTTTGGTTCAGCAGTTGGCACTAAAATGGTTAAGTATAGTGCTGCTGTTATTATTGCTTCTGTTTTTGTAATATTAGGAGCTGTTTTGCAAGGCTATGGAGCTTCACAAACGCTTGGAGATTTGGGTTCTATTAATGCTATTGGGGGCGCCTTCACAGTTGCGCTTTGTGCAGGGTTAACTGTATTTTGGATGACCAAATTAAATTTACCTGTTTCAACTTCACAAGGAATTATTGGAGCCATTATTGGTTGGAATTTTTATTCAGGAAGTCCAACAGACTTAACCATATTAAGTAAAATTATAGGAACTTGGGTTGCCGGCCCTATTTTAGGTGGAATTTTTGCAATTTTATTGTATTTATTGTTAAAATTTATACTTACTAAAAGAAAGATTCATTTATTAAAATTAGATGCCTATTTAAAATATGGACTTTTAATTGTCGGTGCTTTTGGAGCATATAGTTTGGGCGCTAATAACGTATCTAACGTTGTTGGAGTTTTTATCCCATCATTACCAGATATTAATTTAAATTTTGGATTTTTCTCTTTAAATGCTATTCAACTTTTATTTTTAATTGGAGGGTCATCTATTGCATTTGGAATTATTACGTATTCTAAAAGAGTAATGATGACCGTTGGTAATAATTTAATGAAACTTTCAGCGGAGTCTGCTCTAATTGTTGTCTTATCACATTCTTTAGTTTTATTTGTTTTTTCTTCAATAACATTATCAAATATTGTTCAAAGTATTGGTTTGCCAGGAATAATGTTAGTTCCTGTTTCAAGTTCCCAAGCTGTTGTTGGCGCAATAGTTGGAATTGGTTTACTAAAGGGTGGAAGAGGAATACAATTTGAAGTTTTAGGAAAAATTTCATTGGGTTGGATTGCAACTCCAATAATTGCTGGTGTTACAACATTTGTTTCATTATTTTTTATGAACAATGTATTTAAAATGGTTGTTGTGCAAAATGAAAATAATGTGATATCAAATAAAATAAACAGTGTAATTACAGTGCCAAAAATTGAAACAACATATAATTCAGTTAATTTATATCAACCGTTACTTTTTTCAGTTATTGCTATTTTATTAATAGTTGTTGTAATTATGTTTATTACTATTCGCCGTAAGTCATCTCAAACAAAAGAAGAAGCATCTTCAGATCGGTTATTAAAATATGAATCTGAAGAAAGGTTATTGCAATCTGAATTACAAAAGGTAAATACTGAAAATGTTAAGCTAGAAAAGCAAATTGAACATAAGCGAAAAGAGCAAATGGGAATTGCCTTAAGCATTATTCAAAAAAATCAATTTCTTGAAAAATTAAAAACCAAAATTGATAAAATAATTTTAAAACCTGATTTAAAAGCGGAAGAATTAATCACTTTAAAAAAGTTAATTATTGATAATTTAAGTATTGATAAAGAACGGGAGCGATTTAATTTTTATGTAAATGAGTTAAACACTGATTTTTATTTGAGGTTACTAAATCGATTCCCGGATTTATCTGAAAATGAACAACGTTTAGCAGCTTTAATACGTCTTAATTTAAGTTCAAAAGAAATTGCCTCCATATTAAATATATCTACTAAAAGTGTAGAAATAAATAGACACAGACTTCGTAAGAAAATGCGCTTAAAGAGAAAAGAAAATTTAACTGAAATTGTAAATAAACTATAAATATAATATGAATATTAATTGTAATACAAATGAAAAATAAACTAAGTACACTAGTAGTAGCATTAATTCTATTTGGAATAGGATTAAATGCACAAGAAGTTAAAAAGGAAACTACTCGTATAAATCAATACGGGCAAGAAGTGGATGCTATTCCTCTACAAACTGAAGCACAAGATGGCTTTATAAAATGGTTTTCTGCTGATGGAAACTATAAAATGTGGATGGATAACAGAGTTCAATTAGATGGATATATCTTTTCAAATGATGCATTAAATGAATTAGGTAATGGAATGACTATTCGTAGAATGCGGTTTGCAATGAAAGCAGAGTTTTGGAAAAACTGGTATGGAGAAATTGATCTAGATTTTGAAAGTTCAGGAACTGAAATTAAGGATGCTTATTTAAAGTATACTTCGGATTCAAAAAAATGGGATTTTAAAGCAGGTCACTTTAAAGAAGGTTACGGTATGGAAACAACCACCACTTCAAGATATTTATTATTTATGGAGCGCTCATTAGCTTCTACTTTTGACCCATCTCGTCATTTAGGCTTTCAAACAAATTTTCATGGAGATAATTTTTTATTTGTAGGAGGTGTTCATTTTAATACAGTTGGAGATGCTGAAGAAGTTACAATTACTAAAGATCGCAATAAAGACGATGGTGTAGATGAAGGCTACTCTTTAACAGGTAGAGCAGTTTGGACACCAATAAATAATGAAGATAAGCTATTACATTTAGGTGTTGCAGGAACTTACAGAACTCCTAAAACATATTGGGAAGATGGTGCTTATAGATTGAGCACAAGATCTCATTCAGCTGTTAATAGAAAAAAATTCTTAGATACGGATGATATTTTTAATGTTGATAATGTTACAGGATATACTTTTGAATTGGCAGGTAAATTAAAAGGGTTAATGTTCCAAGGAGAATATAAAGTGCACAATGTTAATATGAAAGAAGGTGTTGATGCTTCTTTTAATGGATATTACATGCAAGCAGCATACTTATTAAACGGAGGAAACCATAACTATAATAAAAACGAAGGAGAATTTACAAGAATAACACCTGGATCTAGCAAAGGAGATTTGGAACTGGCACTAAGATATGATTTTATAGATTTAAATGATTTTGATGCTAGTATTTATGGAGGTTCTGCTGAAGGGTACACTATTGGACTAAACTACTACGTAAACCCAAACATTAAATTTATGGTAAATTATATTTATCATAACCACGATCGTTTTGCAGACGGAAAAGGTAAATTATATGTTGGGAAAGATGCAGATGGTAACTTGACAAAAGATTGGTCTAATGTTTATGCTGCAGATGGTAAAGCAGGTGATGATTATGGTCAATTTTCTATTAGACTAGAAGTAAACTTTTAATAATTTATAACAAAAAAATAAACAAGATGAAAAATTTTAAATATTTCTTAATAACGCTTCTAATACTAACAGCCACTGTTAGCTGTGTTGAAGATGAAAACATGTATGTTGAGCCTAGCCCTTGGGTTGATGTTGAAACTACTACGGTAAATTATACGCAAGGTCCATTAAAATCAGTTACATTCCCTAGTAATCCTATACCAGGAGAAGCGGTAAATGTTGAACTTAAATATGCAAGTACTGAAACAATCTTAGAAACAAGAATTTATTTTTCTATAGGAGATAATCCAGTATATGTAAAAGCCAATAAAATTTCAGGTGAAGATGATGCTTCATTTACTCAAACGGGCGTAACAATAAATATGATAGCTCAATCACAATCGGGTGTTAAAACATCATTTTATGCACGTATTGCAACAGCCAATGCAGAGTATTATTATGGGAATAATGCCAGCGGAATGGCTTTAGACGATACTCCTGGAGGTGGAAGTATTGATGAATCTGACGGTTTTAAAGGAGATCCAACAAAATGGTTTGTGTTTACAGCACAATAAATAATTAATTTTATCAGCTTGTATTTATGGTTAAATACAAGCTGATAATTCCATACCATGCTACAAAAAATCAAAAATATAATTGTGCCAATTATTGGTGCATTCATACTTTCAGGTTCATGTTCTAAACAAAATGAAGCTAATTTAAAAGATGATGCTTTAGAATTAATGAATACATACAGTATTCAAGTTTCTGAACCTTCAGGTTTAGCAATAAATAGTGAAGGAACTAATTTGTACACCGTAAGCGATAATACGAACAAAATTTATAAATTATCAAGTAGAGGAACAATTTTAAAAACCTATAATTATGAAGGAAACGATTTAGAAGGTGTTACTACGTTTTCCAATAACAAATTGTTGGTTGTTGAAGAAAGAACGAAGGAAGTGGTGGAATATGACATGGGGTCAGGCAGTTATATCAAACATAAAATTGATTATGAAAACACCGATTCAAATAGCGGTTTAGAAGGCATAACATACAATTTTAATGATAATACTATTTTTATTTTAAATGAAAAAGATCCAGGATTATTAATTAAGTTAAAATCTGATTTTACAATTTTATCAAAAGTTAAATTAGATTTTGCATCAGACTATTCAGGAATATTTTATGAAAGTGCGACGAATAATTTATGGATAGTTAGCGATCAAAGCAAAACAATTAATAAGTGTAACCTATTAGGAAAATTAATTGAAAGTTATCCAATTAGTGTTATAAAAGCCGAAGGAATTGCAGTAAGTAATGATAAAATTTATATAGTAAGTGATGCCGAGGCAAAACTGTACATATTTAAAAAGCCAATTTAAAAATTAAATAATATACAATAATGACAAATCCAAAAATGAAAATAGGTGAAATTTCTAAACCGCGTTTTGAGTTTAGAAGTTTTGGGCAAAGTTTTGAGGATTCAGCAAAAAGAATGGCAAGGTTTTCAGTTCCAATTCCTGAGAAAGTTTGGGAAAGAGAATCTGAAGAAATATATATTTTATCCAAAACAAACGATATAAATAATACCAAAATACGCGATGGTAAAATGGATATAAAAACCTATGTGCAAACTGTTGATGGTTTGGAGCAATGGAATCCATTGATGAAAGGTGAATTTCCGATTTCTAAAAAAGTTTTATTAAATGAAGTTTTTCCTGCGTTTAAGGTGAAAATGCCAGTTTTAAATAAAGAAATTTACACTTTTGATGAATTTATGGCAATTATAGATTCACATCCAGATTTACAAGGCGTTCGTGTTTATAAACAACGTTTTGGCTATATGGTTAATAACACGTTATGTGAAGTAGGAAATGTTTTAATAAACGGAGCAAAAGTAGTTACAATTAATTCTGAATCTACCGAGCTAGAGGACATCAAAAAAACAATTGCAGATTGTAAATTAGAAGGCATTGAAAACATCAATTATTTACAAGCAATTAAAAGAGTAATAGGTTGGATTAATAAACCTTTAGCAAATTAATTATGGCACAAGAAATAGAAA
>Ga0208305_10000124_pt1 | contig 44096 bp, 37 predicted proteins | sample ColrivemetaGS741_FD_187605 | JGI IMG/M metagenome (GOLD analysis project Ga0208305, IMG submission 187605) | Estuarine microbial communities from the Columbia River estuary - Flood tide ETM metaG S.741 (SPAdes) (version 2) | ecosystem: Environmental > Aquatic > Marine > Intertidal zone >... | reverse complement strand
AATATCAGAAGTCATATCTCCAGTTCTTCTAAATGTTCCTGCTATAGGATTAATAATTGCTTTTTCTTCATTTATTTTAATTTGAGCTTCTGGTGATGAACCCATTAATTTAAAACTTCCATAATCGAAATAAAATAAATATGGAGAAGGGTTTATTGATCGCAAGGCTCTATACACATTAAATTCATCACCTTTATATTTTTGTTGAAATTGACGTGATAAAACTAACTGAAAAACATCGCCTCTTTTACAATGTTTTTTGGCATTTGTAACATTATTTTTAAATTCAATATCGGTACAATTTGAAGATTCCTTTCCAACTGATTCATACTTATACAAACCATATGTTCTTGAATTAATTAATGTTTCAATCTCTTGAATTCTAGATTTTTCGCCTTCTTCAATATTCTCAATTAAAGTTAATTCGTCATTAAAATGATTAATTGCAATAATAAATCTAAAAAAACTAAACTGTAAATCAGGTATTTCAGAAGGCGCTTTTGTAGCTTTCAATTTAATTGTTTCAAAATATTGAACTGAATTGTATGAAATATATCCATAAAACCCATTGAATGATTTTACTGATTCATCACAATCTACATTTATAGTTTTACTGTAATTCTGAAAAATAGTATAAAATTCTCTATTAATTTCCTTAACATCAATTACATTATTTTTATAACTATAATAAAACTTATTTTCATCAGCTTTTAACGTTACAATTGGCTCAATACAAATAAAAGTATAACTCTCTTCCTTGCTATGGTAATCGGAGCTTTCCAACAATAAACTATTGGCGTATTTATCTCTAATTTTAGAATACATTCCTACTGGAGTTACTGTATCTGCTAACTGCTGTTTAGTTATTGTTTTAAATTTTAATTGTTTCATATTTCTTGAAATAAAAAAGGACTTATCTTGCGATAAGTCCTTTCATTTATATTATTAAAATAGTAATATAGTAGTTGCTTCTCGCTTATTAATTAAGAGAGTTCCACCACCAATTCATATTTATGTTATTGTTCTTCATTTGATTTAGCAAAAGTAACATAGATTTTTAAATGAGCAAATAAATCATAAAAAAATATTATCTTTAATAACGTTAAAGTTCAAATAATGAAAAATATATACAACCCTTTCCTTTTTATTGCATTTTTTATATCATTCTTTACATTTTCTCAAGAAAAATTAAAAGGAAACAAAGAAGTTACCTCTGAAAATAGAAATATTTCTGAATTTCAAAAAATTGAAATTATTGATGATATGGACATTTATTTAACTTACGGGGAATCACAATCTGTTATTGTTGAAACTGATTCTAACTTGCACGAAGTTGTAACAACAGATATTAGAAATGGCATTTTAACAATTAAAACTGACAATAAAATTGGCCGTAAAAAAGAACTCATTATTCATTTAAAATTGAATAAAAAATTCAAAGAAATTTTCGCTTATAATAATGTAAATGTATTATCTAAAAGCTTATTAATTATTGATACTTTAACCATAAATGCTTTTGATAATTCTGATTATAATTTGAATTTAAATTCAAAAATTGTTACCATTAATTGCAAAAAATCAAGTGATTTAAAACTTGAAATTTTATCAAATCAGGTTTCTATCACTTCTGAAGAATCTAGTAAATTAAAAGGTTCTATTAACACAAATATCTTAAATGCACATTTGTTAGATAGGGCTGACATTAACATTAGTGGTACTGCAAACGAAATAGGGATTGAAACTATTGGTAATAGTGGTTTTAAAGGAAATGATTTCAAAGTAAAAAAAGCCGTTGTAAAATCTATGAATAGTTCAGATATTTATATAAATGCATCTGAAACAGTTGATATTTACGCTAGAAATTCTTCTGAAATTTATATATATGCCAACCCTAAAATTCAGCTAATTGAATTTTTTGACAGAGCTTCACTTTATAAAAGAGATGTTGATAAAAGGCTATTTTAATACTATAGTAAACTTAAAATTTGAACTACAATAATTAACAACACCATAGCTATTGGATAAACTGTTGCATATGCAATTGCAGGAGCATCTACATCCACCATATTATCAACAGCCGCTAAACCTGGAGTACTTGTCATACTTCCCGTTAAAGTTCCTAAAAGTGTAAGAATATTTAGTTTCAAAATATACCTTGCAATAACTGTTGTAATAATCATTGGTAACATTGTAATTATAATTCCATAAATAAACAGTTCTAAACCATATTTTTGAAATGTTTCAACTAAACTAGTTCCTGCACTTGTTCCAACAGCAGCTAAAAAGAATAACAACCCAAACTGCCTTAAAAGCTGATTTGCTGCTCCAGTCATTGTCCATAAAATTGGGCCTGTTTTTCCTGTTCTACCTAAAACCAAAGCAACCATTAAAATACCACCTGTTAAACCTAAACTAAAAGAAAAATTATCAAAATTAAGGCTTATTTTTCCAACTAAAATACCTAAAATAATACCTGCTGCAATAGGTAAAAAATCAGTGCTTGATAATTTACTAGTATCATCACCAAAAATTCTGCTCACATCTTTCATATTATCTTTATGGCAAACAACAATTAATTTATCACCAAATTGTAATTTTGAAGACGGACTTGGAGAAATATTTATACCTGAACGACGAATACGTGTAATTGTAGCATGGTAAGTATCTAAAATATTTAATTGCCCCAATGTTTTTTTAACAACATCTTTATTAGTCACCAAAATTGATCGGACATCATAATTTGTATCAGTTGGAATTTCAGTAATTGTTTCAGAACCAATTAATATTTTTATACGTTCTAATGCTTCTTTTGTTCCAACTGCTTTTATAATATCTCCCTTTTGAAAAATTATTTTTGAATCTGGAACTAATACAATATTGTTTTGCATTATTCTTGAGATAACAGCTTTGGTCATAAATCTTATATTTAATTCTCCAAGTGTTTTTCCAATAACATTTTCATTTTCAACAATAAAATGTTTTTTTAAAATTTCAGGGAAATCTGTAGTTATTTCTTGCTTATATTTTTTTTCTTCTTCCTTAATATTTAAGCGTAAAATTTTTGGTAAAAAACTAACAAAAAGTATAACTCCTATTACACCAAATGGATAACCAATACCATAACCAATTGATGCCAAAGGTGAACCTGTAGAGTCAATTGCTGCTGCCAAACCTGGTGTGCTAGTTAAAGCGCCATTTAGCAAACCTATTACTAAATTTTTATCTAAACCAAAGAAATAAAAAATACAAAAAGTAATAATTCCTGAGCTTACAATAAGAATAGTAGCCAAAATAGCCAACTCTCTCCCATTTTTTTTGAACGATTCAAAAAAACTTGGTCCTGCTTGTATTCCAATGGTAAAAATAAAAAGTACTAATCCCAAATTTTGAAAATCTTTAGGAACTACTAATCCAAAATGTCCAAAAACTAAAGCCACAAAAATTACAGCAGAAACATCTAAAGAGATTCCTTTAATTTTAATTCGACCAATAATAAATCCAATTACTATAATCAAAAACAACACAAAATAGCTACTTGAAAATAATTCCATTTTTTTAAATTTTACAGTACAAAATTAACTAGTTCACCTATTTAAAATACTTAATATTTTTAGAAATTACGAAAACGATTCCTCAATATTACCAAAAAAAAAGACCTAAGTAAAAACTTAGGCCTTAAAATTATGTAAATTAAATTTTAATCTAATGCTCCTAAGTAGCGTTCAGCATCTAATGCAGACATACATCCTGTTCCAGCAGCTGTAACAGCTTGACGATATTCTTTATCTTGTACATCTCCTGCTGCAAAAACACCAGGCACATTAGTTTTTGTAGATTTTCCTTTGGTAATTAAATAACCTGTTTCATCCATATCTAATACACCTTTAAACATATCAGTGTTTGGCTTGTGACCAATTGCTATAAATATACCAGTAACATTAATTACTTCCTTTTTATTTGTCATATTATTAAAAACTCTAACGCCTTCAACAACTTTTTCTCCTAAAACCTCATCAATTTCAGTATTGTATTTTACTTCTAAATTAGGAGTTTTATCAACTCTATGTTGCATAGCTTTTGAAGCACGCATATAATCTTTTCTAACTAACAACGTTACTTTTTTGCAAATATTAGACAAGTAAGTTGCTTCTTCCGCTGCTGTATCACCAGCTCCAACAACTACAACTTCCTGACCTTTATAAAAGAAACCATCACAAGTTGCACATGCTGAAACTCCTCCACCAATTAAACGTTGTTCACTTTCCAATCCTAAATATTTTGCAGTTGCTCCTGTACAAATTATCACTGAATTGGCTTCAATAATTTTTGAACCATCAACTGTAACTTTATGAATTCCACCAACTTCTTTACTAAAATTAACTTCCGTAACTAACCCAAAACGCACATCAGTTCCAAATCGTTCTGCCTGATTTTTTAAATCATCCATCATAGCAGTTCCATCAGTTCCATTTGGATACCCAGGAAAATTATCAACCTCAGTTGTTGTTGTTAGTTGACCTCCCATTTGCATTCCAGTATACATAACCGGTTTCAAATCTGCTCTAGCTGCATAAATGGCAGCTGTATATCCAGCAGGACCAGAGCCAATTATTAAACACTTTATTCTTTCAATTGTATTAGACATGTTTCATTTTTTTTAATGATGAACAAATTTATACCATTTAATTTTATATTAACACCATTGTTTATAATTTTTAATAATGTGGTAATATTTAATAATCATTATTAACTTTTGTTACTTCAATAAATAGAATTTAGTTTAGCTTTGAATTTCAAATTTTAAAAAATGAATTCTGAAAATTATATACATACAATTGAAAAAGCTGAAGAAGTTTTATCTGATACAGTTGCGGCCTTATTTTATTTTTCAAAAACGTCTTGCGCAGTAGGTGAAGCATTTGAACCAAAAGTAAGAAACTTACTTACTGAAAAATTCCCTAAAATTAATTTCTATACTATTGATATAAATTTATCTCCTTCATTAGCAGCAAAATTCAGCGCTTTTGTTGAACCAACAATTTTACTCTTTTTTGAAGGAAAAGAAACCATTAGAAAAAGTAGAAATATTGGGATTTTTGAGCTTGAAAACGCCATTAAAAGACCATATAAACTTATTTTTGAATAAAACCTTGTAAAATGTATTTTTAGTTTTATATTTGCAGCCTTAAATTTAGATAACCATTCGGGGTGTAGCGTAGCCCGGTTATCGCGCCGCGTTTGGGACGCGGAGGTCGCAGGTTCGAATCCTGCCACCCCGACTACATTTTAAAATCCTTTCATTTAAATGAAAGGATTTTTTATATATTATTGTTAAATAATATAGTAAAAGCATTACTTATTCTTCATTAAATTTCATAATTCAATTTTAGAAATGATTAATCTCAATTAAATTGAATTGACTATAATCATTGTAATAAACGTACTTATAAAATAATTTTATAGATAGGAATTACTATTATTAACTATTAAATTAAATATTATGAAAAAAATACTAATGGGTATTCTAATATTTGGGCTGGCTATTCAAACATTTGCTCAAGTTAGAACAGAAAAACTATCAGAAGTTGTAATTGCAGCAACAAACTACAAGTATTTAAATAAAACTGGATTAGAAAATGCATCAATCCCAGTTTCATTATTGGAACAAAAAGTTGCTAGTTTTGACCTAAAAAATTCTGATTTCTATCAGGATGATTATGATTACTATGAAATAACTTTTTATATCCCTGAAGGATATATTCTTGCAGCATATGATAAAAATGGCGAAATTTTAAGAACTGCTGAAAGATTTAATGATGTTGCGCTACCACAAGAAGTAATTACTGCCGTTGCAAAAAGATTCCCAAATTGGGTACTAAAAAAAGATGTGTATTTGGTTAGTTATTATGAGTCTGGAAACATCAGTAAAAAATATAAAATTACTTTAGAAAATGAAGATAAAAGAATGAAAATAAAAACTGATGCAGAAGGAAACTTTCTATAATTATTTTTAAACCAACTTAAATTTAATGAAAAAGGCTTTTAAAAATTAACTTTTAATCGCCTTTTTTTTATTAAATAGAATGCTTAATGGAATTTGCTTTTTGCAAAAAAGATTCAACTTCTTTATCGTCTACTTGCTTAAAATTTTTATAAAATTGACCAACTGATTGAAAATTAATAGGTGTTGAAAGACAAATAATATCATTAATAAAATCTAAATTTTGCAATTTTTTTATTGAACTTAAAGGAGCAACTGGTATGGCAACAATAATTTTGGCCGGTTCTTCTTGACTCAACATTTCTATAGTTGATAAAATTGTATTCCCCGTTGCTATTCCATCATCTACAATAATTAAAATTTTATCCTTAAAATCAATAGGTTTTCTATTTTTACAATATTGATTATACCTTTTTTTAAGCAATTCTCGTATCTTTTTAGTCTCCTCTTCAATATAATTTATTGATATTCCATTAGCCGCTTCACTTAAAATTCTACTTTTTAAAGTTACAGCTCCAATTGCATATTCCTTATGAAAAGGATGTCCTATTTTTTTTGAGAGTATAATTTCTAAAGGTAAATTTAACTCTTTAGCAATAATATATCCCAAGGGGACTCCACCTCTTGGAACTGCTAAAATTATAGCATTTTCACTTTTATATTTTTGTAGTTTATTTACTAATAAACTTCCTGCTTCATTTCTATCAAAAAACATCATTTTAATTTAGTTGTATCTATAAATTTAAAGCAGCTATTATTTTTTATAAATGATTAATATCAAACAGAAATAAAATTTTATTCATTTTTTCCATTAAAAACAGCTTAAACACATTACATATTTGCAATTTTTTTTTAATAAATCTTATTTTTTTGAATATTCACAATGATATTCCTCATTTTAAACATTTTTAATTTATTGTAGTTTAGATTATTAAACTCATACTTTATAAAATGAAAAAGCCTTTGGATTTTTTAAACAATCTAAAATCGTTTTTTATTGAAATAGGCGAGTTATCCCTTTTTGCCAAACGTTTTTTTAAAGAATCTATTTCCAGACCTTTCGAGTTTAAAGAACTTTTAAGGCAATGCTTTAATATGGGAAATCGTTCTTTAGTATTAGTTGGTGTTACAGGTTTTATTTTAGGATTGGTTTTTACCCTGCAATCTAGACCGACATTGTTAGAATTTGGGGCAGTTTCTTGGATGCCTTCTATGGTAAGCATTTCTATTGTTAGAGAAATTGGTCCAGTAATAATTGCTTTAATTTGTACTGGAAGAATTAGCTCTGGGATTGGTGCTGAATTAGGTTCTATGCGAGTTACAGAGCAAATTGACGCTATGGAAGTCTCTGGAACCAACCCATTTAAGTATTTGGTTGTTACACGTATTATGGCAGCAACATTAATATTGCCTTTACTAATTATTTTTGGTGATGCAATTGCTTTGTTTGGCTCTGCACTGGTAGAAAATTTAAAAGGAAATGTATCATTCTTACTATATTTTAACAAAGTTTTTGATGCTTTAAAATTTTCTGATATAATCCCAGCAACAATAAAATCTTTTTTCTTTGGGTTTGCCATTGGCTTGGTTGGGTGTTTTAAAGGTTACAACTGTAAAAAAGGGACAGTTGGTGTTGGAGAAGCATCTAATTCTGCAGTAGTTTACACTTCAATGTTGCTATTTATAATAGATTTTATTGCTGTTTTTATTTCTGATATATTTTTTGAAATTTAAAAAATGGAAAATAATAAATCCATAGTGCCTGTATTGAAAATTCAAAATTTGAAAAAAAAATTTGGAAGTAACCTTGTTCTCAATGGTTTTTCAATGGAATTATTTGAAGGAGAAAACTTAGTGATTATGGGAAAATCTGGTTCAGGAAAATCTGTTATGATTAAATGCTTGGTTGGACTATTGAAATCTGATGAAGGCACAATAGAAATTACAGGAAAAAATATAAAGGAACTCTCTCAAAAAGAAATGAACTCTTTAAGAACTGAAATCGGATTTTTATTTCAAGGAAGTGCACTTTATGATTCAATGACTGTTAGAGAAAATTTAGAATTTCCCTTAAGAACCTACAAAGAAAAGTTAACAAATAAATATACATTAGTCAATGAAGCTTTAGAAAGTGTTGGCTTAGCGCACGCAATTGATTTAATGCCAGAAGAGCTTTCAGGAGGAATGAAAAGAAGAGTGGCACTTGCTAGAGCCATAATAATGTGCCCCAAAATTGTAATATTTGATGAGCCAACAACTGGCCTAGACCCAATAACAGCAAAGGAAATAATTGAACTAATGAAAGATATTCAAAAGAAATACAACACTTCATCATTAATAATTACGCATGATGTTGATTGTGCCAGAGTAATCTCAAATAGGATGATTTTATTAATTGATGGTATTAATTATGCTGAAGGAACTTTCGAAAAATTGTCTTCTTCAAAAGATAACAAAATTCAAGCTTTCTTTAAATAATGAATTATAAATTAAAAAGTTAAATTCTAATAACTAAAAATAAAACCAATGCAACAATCAGTAAAACAAAAATTTTATTTGGGCCTATTTATAGTAATTAGCACGCTAGTTTTAATTATCTCACTATATTTTATTGGAAATAGGCAAAATCTTTTTGGGAAAACTTTTAAAATAAATGCTGTATTTAAAAACGTTAATGGGCTGCAATTAGGAAATAATGTTCGCTATTCTGGAATTAATGTTGGTACCGTAAAAAATATTAATATGCTAAATGATACAACAATTTGTGTTGAAATGATAATTGAAAATAAATTTTTAAAACATATTAAAAAAAATGCAATTGCAGCTATAGGTTCAGATGGTTTAGTGGGAAGTATGGTTATAAATATTGCACCCGATAAAAAAGAATCATTCCCTTTAATGCCAGGTGATACAATTAAATCATATAGCAAAATATCAACAAATGATATGCTTGAAACTTTAAATTCAACCAATGAAAATGCTGCAATTTTAATTTCAGATTTAGTAAAAATAACCAACGCAATTAATCAAGGACAAGGGACACTTGGAATGTTAATTAAAAACCCTGAACTCGCTTCAAATTTAAATCAAACCATTACAAATTTAAAAACTTCTAGTACTGATGCATCACACACTATTAAAGAAATAAAAACCATTATTTCAAAAATTAATTACGATGAAAGTTTTGCTTCTGTTCTTTTAAGTGACTCAATTTCAGCTAATAAAATGAAAGAAATTATTGCTAACTTAAATAATTCAAGCGCAGATATTAATACTGTAATTTCCAATTTAAATGATGTGATTTTAAACATTAAAAATAGTGAAGGGACTTTAAATTATATGATAAATGATACATTATTAGTGAAAAATATAGATACAACCATGAAAAATATAAAGGATGGTAGTATTAAATTAAATGAAAATTTAGAAGCGTTGAAACACAATTTTTTATTTAGAGGTTATTTTAAAAAATTAGAAAAACAAAAAATTAAAGAAGAAAAAAGAAATAACTAATTGATAGTTATCATTTCAGAAAAAACTGACTGATCTTAATTTTAAGTAATTAAAACTATAATTATGAAAAATTCATATTTAAAATTACTTTCCCTTTTAGTCGTTGGTATTTTAACTTTTGAAAGTTGCGGGCCAGTTGTAATTTCTTCAAGACTTGGAGTTCCACCTCCACCTTGGTTTTACCCAAATAGAGTTGAAACAGTTAGGTATATATATTTCCCAGACTACACTATATATTATGATTTAAATTATAGAAATTATAGATATCTTGACAACGGAGTATGGATAACTATTGATGCTTTACCAGCAAAATATAGCCACATTAATTTAAGAAGAAGTAAACAAGTTAGAATCAATAATTATTATGATGACAATATTCAACGGTATCACAATAACAAAAGATTACCAAATACAAGAAATTCTGTAAAACGCAGGAAATAGAATTTCCATCAATAGCAAAATACAACATCAATAAATTATTTGTTAACAAACTGATTATCAAATAAAATATATTAAAAGTAATGCTCTTAATTGCTTTTTTTTCACGAAATTTAAGGTGGAAATCATCTTTTTAAGTTACTATGTTCAATAAAAATAGGCAAATACTCAATATTCTTTTTGAAGCAATTCCTGAAGGTGTAATTATTGTAGATAAAAATCAAGAGATTGTTGCTGCAAATAATGCTCTTGAAAAAATGTTTGGATATACAAAAGATGAGTTATCCAAAAAATCTTTAAAAATTTTAATTCCAAAAAAATTTCATGACAACCACAATATTCACTTTAAAAATTTTATAAACTCAAGGAAATCAAGGAAAATTAAAAGTGATTTAAACTTAATTGGAATTTCCAAAACAGGCAAAAAATTTCCTGTAGAAATTGGGCTAAATCATTTTGAAATTGGTAAAAATATTTTTGTTTTTGCTTTAATAATAGATGTTTCTGTAAGAAAAGCGAATGAAAAAAAAATTCATTCATTAAAGAATGAACTTGAAAAAAAAGTTTTGAAAAGAACTGCTGATTTACACAATACAATTACACAACTTAAAGAGTTAAATTTAAATTTTAAAAAAGAAATAAAAAAAAGAATTGCAGTTGAAGATGATTTAAAAAATGCTTTACAAAAAGAAATTGAGTTGAATGAACTTAAATCTAAATTTTTAACTATGGTTTCACATGAATTTAAAAACCCTTTAAGTGGGATTTTAACCTCATCTATGTTATTAAATAAATACCAACTAACAGAACAACAGGCAAATAGAGAGAAACATATAAAAATAATAGCAAACAAAACACACTACTTAAATACTATTTTAAATGATTTTTTATCAATGGAAAAATTAGATTTAAACAACATAAAATATAAACACACAAAATTTAATTTAAGTACTGTTATAAATGAGGTAGTATATAATATTAATATGATTTTAAAAGAAGGTCAACGTATATATATCCCAAATAATATTGATGAATTTAAAATTAACCAAGATGAAAAATATCTAAAGTTAATACTATCAAATATTCTAAATAATGCTGTTAAATACTCCCCAGAATTTAGTAATATATATATTGAAATAGCAGAAAATAATTCAAAAATTGAAATAAAAGTAATTGATTCTGGAATTGGAATTCCTGAAAAAGATCAAAAATTTATTTTCAATAGATATTTTAGAGCAGAAAATGCTCTTAATATTCCTGGAACTGGAATTGGCTTAAATATAGTAAGCACTCATTTAAATAATTTAGGAGGCACAATGAATTTTTCCAGTAAAATTAACCAAGGAACAACCTTTGTATTAGAATTTCCAAACAACAAAAACTATGAAAACCATACTATTGATTGAAGATGACCCTGTAATGAGAGAAAATACTGCTGAATTATTGGAATTAGCCAGTTATACTGTTTTAACTGCAGCAAATGGCAAAATTGGAGTTTCATTGGCAAAAAAACACATACCAAATATTATTATTTGTGATATTATGATGCCCGAATTAAACGGTTATGGTGTACTTCAAATAATTTCAAAAGATATTACTACAAAACACATTCCTTTTATTTTTCTTTCAGCAAAAATTGAACATAAAGATATTAGAAAAGGAATGAATATGGGTGCAGATGACTATATCACAAAACCTTTTGACGAATCTGAATTATATAGTGCTATTGAAAGTAGACTTGCAAAAGCGGCCATTTTGAAAGAAAAATTAGAAACAAATTTAATAAAAGTTCCTTATTTTGAAACCAATGAAAATGAACTAAAAACATTAAACCAATTAAAAAATTATTTTTCAGATTTAACGGAAGAATACAGTTTTAGTGCAGGAGAAATAATATATCATGAAGCTGATAATTCAAATTTTGTATACCTAATTAAAAAAGGAATTGTAAAAACATATAAAATTGATGAACAAGGAAAGGAATTAATTACTGAATTAAGAAATCAAAATGATTTTTTTGGTTTTACTTCATTTTCACATAATATACCACATCAAGAATTTGCTGCGGCTATTGAGGATACAATTGCTTTTCGAATTTCAAATAAAGAATTAAAAGATATTCTACAAAAAAATCACGAATTAACGTTGGAACTATTTGATTATTTAAATGATAATGTTTCCGAAATAAAAGAACATTTGTTAGAAATGGCTATAGCTCCGTTAGAAAAAAAAACAGCTACAACAATTTTGCAGTTTTCTGAAAAAATTAAAAAAACCCCAAATATTTGTGTTCAAATTTTAAGAAGTGATTTAGCAAGTATAGCAGGTATTGCAACAGAAACTTTTATAAGAACACTCTCTGAATTTAAAAGGGAAGGTTTAATTGATGTTGATGGTAGAAATATTAAAATTTTAAACCTTGAAAAACTTAAAAAAATAACATAAAATAGTTAAATGCTTTTTTCAAATTGATTAATATCATTTTACCCTTATTCTTTGTTGCTTAAATTTAGATATTATATAATTTACCCACAATTATGAAAAATATTTTATTACCTACCGACTTTTCAGAGAATTCTTGGAACGCCATACAATATGCCTTGGAATTTTTAAAAAATTCAGCTTGCAATTTTTACATTCTTAACGTAACAATGATGCCAACTTATGTTGGAGGTGAAATACCAATATACCCATCATCAAATGTTTTAGAAACCACAATTTTAAAACAGTCAAAATTAGAATTAGAAAAAATATTAAAAAACATTAAAAAAATAGACTCAAATCCACAACATCATTTTTTTTCAATATCTAAATATGACTTTTTTATTGATGCAGTTAAAGAACAAATTGAAGAAAAAAAAGTAGATTTAATAATAATGGGAACAAAAGGAGCTTCTGGTTTTAGTGAAGTTGTAATTGGCACAAACACCGGTGATTTAATAACTAAAATTAAATGCCCGGTACTAATAATTCCAGAAAACTCAAAATTTATAGCACCAAAAGAGATCGCTTTCCCAACTGATTTTCATAATTTTTATCAACCTATCATTTTAAATAATATTTCAGAATTTTCTGAAATGTATAATTCATCTGTTAGACTTGTTCATATTTCTAAAAAGGATGAAATACTAAATGATCATCAATTAGAAAACAAACATTATTTACACAATTATTTTTCTGAAGATAAACATAGCTTTCATAGAATAACTAATAATAATGTTGAAGATGGAGTTCGCTGTTTTGTAGAAAGTAGAAATATTGACATAATTATAATGGTAGCTAAAAATCTAAATTTTTTTCAACGAATTCTTTTTAAGCCTACAGTTGAAGAAATTAGTTACCATACTAAAGTGCCATTTTTAGTTCTCCACGAAGAATAATAAAAAATTAAATTATGGAAAATACATCAATTTTTTTAGCCAAATTTTGGGGTTGGTATTTGCTTATTTTCTTCCTAATTTTAACTTTCAACCCTAAAAGAATAATCCAAATTATAAAAGATTTAAAAGATCAAAAGTTTGTAATTCTTACAGCTTTTATTGCCATAATAATAGGATTACTAAACATTCTTTTTCATAATATTTGGGAGAATAACTGGACAATAATTATAACCCTAATTGGTTGGTCTTCATTGCTATTAGGTTTAAACTTATTTATATTTCCAAAAAGAACTGCAAATTGGTTAGATTATATAAATATTAAATTTGTCCAATTGTTTTATATGCTACTTTTTTTAACTGGTCTATTTTTATTAAGTATGGCCTATGGCATTGTAATTGTTTAAAAACACATACTGACAACAATCATATCTCATTTTGATATAAATCATTTCAAAACTACATTTCTAGTTATACATTTACACAATAAAATTAAAGTTCTTTGAATTTAAAACTAACTAAAACACTTTCAAAAAAAAATAGATGTATGTTGTTGAGGAATAACATTCATTGAAATGGAAAGGTTTAGATACATTCTGGTGGTATTGATTTATGTTGATTTTTAGCAATAGGGATTTTGAAAAATTATACGCAATCACAAAGTTACTGTAACCTTTTCAAAAAGGGAACAGGAAGCGCAAACTTCCTGTTTCTCTTTAAATAAAAAGAAAATGTTTTTAAATAAATTTTAACTCTTAAGAAGAGATTAACAATGCCATGTTGTTTGTAATTTTAGTATTATTTTAGAATTAATGTGATATAAAAAATTATAGAAAAAACTGAAGTTAGTTATAACTCTTCTAAAAGGAAACAGGAAGGTTTAACTTCCTGTTTCTTTATAGTTAATATATAAAATAGATCTTTTCAACTACAAATTGTTAAGATTATCTTGAGTGAAAATGATATAATTTAACCAAGCAAAAGGTTAACTTCATAGGATGCGAAAGCTGAAGTTAAAATAAGTGTAGTTAAATTATAAAATTTAGCCTCAAAGAGGAAACAGAGAAGTTTTGGCTTCTCTGTTTCTGTTTTAATTATTTCATATTAAAGGCTATGATTCATCAAAAAGATTATTGCTATTTTTCAAATACTTATCTAACCAATTACACGTTAAATTTGCTACTTTTTCTAATTTACCTGTTTCTGAAAATAAATGAGAAGCGCCTTCAATAATTTTTAATTCACAATTACCACTTATTTTAGATTTTGCCCTTTTATTTAATTCAATTACAACATCATCATTACCTCCCACAATTAATAAAGTTGGCGTAGTAACAAATGTTAAATTTTCATTAGCTAAATCTGGTCTGCCCCCACGCAAAACAATAGCTTTTACTTTTTTTCCTAGATAAGTCGCCGCATTCAATGCTGATGCTGCACCTGTACTTGCTCCAAAAAAAGCAATTGGCAAATGCTTTGTGTATTTATTATTACGTGCCCATTTGGTAACTTTAAGTAAACGATCTGTTAATAAATCTATATCAAATCTATTTCCATATACCTGATCCTCTTCTAAAGAAAGTAAATCAAAAAGTAAACTAGAATAACCTTGCTCGAGCAATAAACTAGCAATATAATTGTTTCTTATACTTAATCTATTACTTCCACTACCATGTGAAAAAAGCACAATTCCTTTATTTATTTTATCTTCTACAAGTCTCAAATTCCCCTTTAAACATGTTGAATTAATGTAAATTTCAATTTCTTTGAACGATTCAGCAATTTTCATAATTTTAAATTTTTAGAACATAATATTCTGATAAATAATAAATTTTAAATCTTTAGGCATTTCATTTCTTATATCTTCTAATTCTCCTAAAGAGACATACTTACGCAATACTATAAAAGTGGTTTTTATATAATTTTCAGCTTTTTCATCAGATTCAAAATCGTGTATAGAAGTTTTACCATCATATTTTCGTATTAAATCTATAAAATCTACCATGCTTTTAACTCTTCGCTTTTCTTTCAATGTCCAACCATTCACATAAACAGCTTTTAAAAACATTGGAAGTTGAGCCATAAATTGTAAAGATTCTTCAGTTGAAATTATAGCTCTTAACCCATGAAGTACAGAGGAAAGTATTCTGCCTGCTTTTTCAACATCATCATTTAAACTCATTTGTTTTGTATAATCTTTTAAAAATGAATTTGCCTCTTTTGCGTATTGGTTAAAATTTAATCCCATAATTGTAGTAATTAATTAGTTAAAAATTATAAATATCCCACTTACCTTTTTTTCCTTGAACTGCAATTAAATTTGGTGCTATAAATTTTGAATGAAATTCTGGTGCTGATTTATTTTTTGTTGGTACATAATTTCTAATATTATTTAAAATCATATACAAATTACCATTGACATCAATAATATATTCTTCCAATTTATAAGCAATAATATCTTTATTTAAAATTTCATTAAAACCAATTACATTTTTAGCCAGTTTTACAACAATTGCAAAACCATTCATAAAATGCGATGCATTTAAAAATTGAGGTTCAATAATTTCAACTCCCTTTTCATTAATATACCCGTAATAATATACATCACCTTTTAATTTTTTTATTAAACATCTATTATCACTAATAACTGGATGTGTTGCTGATTCAAATTCTGCATTACAAACATTCTGGTTGCTTTTAGAAATAACCAAATCACTTCTAAATTTAATAACCAATTCCCCTTCTCTATTTATAAACCCCCATTTGTCACCACTTTTTATTGCAGCAAAATAGCCTTGAAAAGGAAAACATTCATCTACTTCCTCAATAATTTGAGCATTTAATTCTAAACAAACAAACAGACTTATAAATAAAAAAACTAAACTTCTCATAATATTTATTTTAACGTTATATAAATCTATTACTTCAATAGTATTTACAAAATGATATTCCTCAATTTAAACAGGTTCGAAAAAAACTTAGATCACTAAATAATTTATTACTTATTTTAAAAAATAAATAAAATATTTTATACAACAAATTGTTTTTCAGTATTTTAAAAATTTTAAATAAAATATAGAAGCAGTTTGTATATATTTTTAAAAAACTCTTTTATATGTATTGAATTGAGAAGTATCATTTCAAATAAAATGTAAAATTTAGTACTTAGCAGTAGTTAATTAATTTTACAAAAATGAAAACTGAAGAAGTTTATAAGCCCTTTGGTTATGGAAAAAGTATAAATGAAATTTTATATCAAATATACTGTTGGGATTCAGAATTAAGTTTTTATAAATCTGAACTTAATTTTATGAGTAAATGGATTTCAAATTACCCTATTAATTCGAATTTACCAAACCTTTTTGAGCACATCCAATTGTTTGTAAAAGATATTTCGAATTTTGAAAATGACAGAAATAACCTTTTAGATAAAATTGAAACCTACAAAACTGATTTAATTGGACAAGATGAAAAACATCATTTTGAAACTCACAATTACTATTTAATCACATTTCAAAAAATGGCAGAATTAATTTTTAATTACAATAAAAATTATAGAGATTTAAAAGGAAGAATATTTGAATATTTTACAGATTTAATTAGCTCAAATAATGTTGAATAAATTAATTCCAATTCAATAAAATTTTAAATAATATATTATGAATACAGATATTAAAAAAACTTGGCAAAATACTCATAAAAGTATTTCAAAGTTACACGGCGAAACAAAAAATTGGCTATCTGAGTTAGCTTTTATAAAAGATGAAATTAGGTTTTTTAATCATTTGTTAAGTGCAAATTATTTAGATTGCCTATTTGAAGGATTAGCTAAACGAATTGAAATTTTAACAAAAAAAATGGCTATTGAAAATAAATCTGGACTACTTTTAAGTGATTCAATAAAAAAACACGAATTACTTTTAACTGATTTAATTGAACATAATAGCTTAATATCTAATATTAATTATTTAGAACAGCATAAAAAATTGGAAAAAGAAGTAGAAATTCATATTAAAAAATATAGAAACCTAAAAAAACAAATCTTTGAAGTTGTTGAAAAAGTTATGAAGAAAAAAAATATAAAAAAGCTTCAATAATTAAATTACACATTTATATAATTTTCTTTGATTTGGGGTTTACTATTCTGGCTTAAACCAAATTTTTTAACAAATATTTGCCTTGCAAATACCGAAAGCCCAATATTTGCAAGGAATTATTATTTTCCACAATCACAAAAAATTAACAATCACCGTATCTAAAAAATAAATACATTTGCCTAAATTTTAAATATTAATTTGGCACCTAAATGAAGTTATATCAATTAATTATAGTTATAGTACTGTTTATTTCATCAGTAGCACATTCTCAAAGCGATTTACCTTTACGTTTAGATGATTCAAAAATTAAACCGTTAAATAATTTATCAAATCCCTTACTTCAAAAAAGCTTAGAACAAGAATTAAATAAAGTTCCAGCCTGGAAAAAATTAATTGCACAAAATAAAATGGCAGTTGGTGTAATTGATCTTAGTAATCCTGAAGATGCCAAATATGCTAGTATAAATAGTAATCAAATGATGTATGCTGCAAGTTTACCTAAAATTGCAGTTTTATTAGCTGCTATGGATGCTATTGAAAAAGGGCAATTAAAAGAAACCCCAGAAGTTATAAAAGATATGAAGTTAATGATTAGCAATTCAAACAATCAAGCTTCAACAAGAATGATAGACAGAGTAGGTTATGCCAAAATAGAAAGTGTAATGACCGATGACAAATATAAATTATATGATAAAACTTATGGAGGTTTATGGGTTGGCAAACGCTATGCCGCCGGAGGACCTACCAATAGAGAACCTCTGAAACATTTAAGCCACGCTGCAACAGTTGCCCAAGTTTGCAAATACTATTATTTATTAGCAAATGGAAAATTGGTAAATAATGAAAGATCTAAAGAAATGTTGGATATCATGGAAAATCCAGCCTTACATCATAAGTTTGTGAATACTTTAGATTTAATTGCTCCAGATGCACGATTATTTAGAAAATCTGGTTCTTGGAAAAACTTTCATTCAGACTCCATTTTAGTTTGGGGAAAAGAAGCTACCAGACGTTATATTTTAGTGGCATTAATAGATGATGCAAATGGAGAAAGCATTATTAGAAACTTAGTAGTTCCTGTTGAAAAGGTACTTAAAAAAGCATTGGTTATATAAACAACATACTAAAGTTGTAATTATTTAGTTTTAATCAAAGTATTCTTCTAAATTATATTTTACAAATAAAATTTAGTTTAATTACATTTAAAATAAAACGTAAAATGAAAAGGTTTCAAACACTTGTATTTTCAATTATTTTTGTCACAACTGCTATGTTTGGGCAAAATGACTTACCAATACAATCTAATGATTTAAATATTAAACCTTTAGGAAGCCTTTTAAATAAAGAATTGCAAACTGGTTTAGAATTAGAATTAAATAAAATTCCTAAATGGAAAAATTTAATACAACACAATAAATTAGCTGTTGGAATCATTGATTTAAGTAATCAAAACCATATTGAATATGCCAGAATAAATGGCAACAACATGATGTATGCTGCAAGTTTACCTAAAATTGCAGTTTTATTAGCCTCAATGGATGCTATAGAAAAAGGAGAATTGAAAGAAACTCTTGAAGTTAAAAATGATATGAGATTAATGATTAGCAAATCTAACAACCAAGCAGCTACCAGAATGATTGACCGTTTAGGCTTTGATAAAATTGAAAGTGTTTTAACTGATGAAAAATACCAATTGTATGATGAAGAGCACGGTGGAGGTTTATGGGTTGGAAAACGGTATGCTAGCAGTGGAGAAACACATAGAGAGCCTCTAAAAAATTTAAGTCATGCCGCAACTGTAAACCAAGTTTGTAGATTTTATTATTTATTGGCTAATGGAAAATTAGTGAACAACAAAAGATCTAAACAAATGCTAGGCATTTTGGAAAATCCAGCCTTGCATCATAAATTTGTAAATACTTTAGATCAAATTGCTCCAAATGCACGATTGTTTAGAAAATCAGGTTCTTGGAAAAACTTTCATTCTGATTCTATTTTAGTTTGGGGAAAAGATCCTCAAAGACGTTATATTTTAGTGGCATTAGTTGATGATGCTTCAGGTGAAAAAATCATTAGAGATTTAGTGAAACCTGTAGAAAAAGTTTTAAAAAATTATTAGTTTACATCTATTTTCACAACAAAAACAACCTTGTTTTTTTCAGAATTGTTTCAAGCTAAATACTTTGCAAACACTTTTCAATTCAATATCTTTAACAAAAAATCTTCATCTTATAAAAACATTATAAATGTTAAACAGTATTGTTTTAAAAAAATATATATTAAAAGTATTTGATTTAAAAGAAGAAGAACTTCATAAAACACTTTTACTACAACTCAATATATTTTTATTAATAACCACCTTATTAATTGTTAAACCAACCATAAATTCCCTTTTTTTATCAGAGTTAACTTCAGATGCCTTACCGCTTGGTTATGTATTAACGGCAATAATGGCTATGGTTGGCTCCTTTTTTTACGATAAATTATTAGAAAAGAATCCATTAAATAAAATAATTGAAGGCACTATAATTGGTTCGGTAATTTCATTAATTGTTTTTGGAATTGCATTCACCTTTAATATAGCTGGTGGATTTATTTTATACATTCCATATGTTTGGGTGGCTATTTTTGGACTACTTACAGCATCTCAATTTTGGATTTTAGCTAATCTAGTTTATAATGTTAGAGAAGCAAAACGAGTGTTTGGGTTTATTGGTGCAGGTGCTATTGCTGGTGGAATTTTTGGAGGTTATTTAACCTCAATCCTTACCACATTTTTAAGAACCGAAGTGTTATTTTTTGTAGCTGCAGTTTTTGTAGCTTTTTGTTTACCAATCACAAAGTACATTTGGAAAAATGAAGTAATTAAATTAAATACGTTTCAGGTTTCACTTCGTACAAATCCAAAAGGAGAATCGCCATTCAAATTAATTAAACAATCAAAACTACTTAGTTTAATTGCCATTGTTGTTGGTTTAAGCGTGTTAGTTGCAAAATTGGTAGATTACCAATATAGTGATTATGCTTCGCGGCTAATTCAAGACCAAGATGAATTAACTTCCTTTTTTGGTTTTTGGTTTTCAACATTAAGTGTTATTTCTTTATTGGTTCAGCTTTTTTTAACACAACGTATTGTTGGAACTTTTGGAGTTGGGAGATCCTTATTATGGCTGCCTTCAGGAATTGTAATTGGTTCAGTACTACTATTATTTCTACCTCAAATTTGGGTAATAATAGTTATTAAAATAATTGATGGAAGTTTAAAACAATCGGTTAATAAAGCAGCAACAGAATTATTATCCATTCCAATTCCAATTGAAACAAAAAAGAAAACAAAGACATTTACCGATGTTGTTGTAGATAGTATTGCTACAGGTTTAGCTGGGTTTATATTAATCTTTTTTATTAACGGATTAGATATTTCTTCCACCTATATTAGTTTAATTATCATAGCTTTAATTTCGGTTTGGTTGTATTTTATTTATCATTTACGAAAAGAATATATTATTTCTTTTAAAGAATTATTAGAAACTTCACATGTTAAAAAAGAAAAAGTAATTAAAAAAGAAATTGCAGTTACTTCTATTATTGATACTGTAAACAAAGTATTAAATAATGGTTCTGAAGGGCAAATTCTTCACATGCTTCAAAAAACTTTAGAGGCAAAAGATGAACGTTTTTTTGTTGCCATTAAAAATTTATTAATTCACGAATCTCCAAAAATTAGAGCTTTAGCTATTGAAAATTTATACTTTTTGAAGTCAGAAAATTTAAGCTTTCAAATAGAAACTATGGTTAATGACCGTGATCAACAAGTTACAACGGCTGCTTTTAGGTATTTATTAAAAAAATATGGAGAAGACACTATTGATCTTTTTGATAAATATTTAAATAGAAAAGATGATACTATTGCTAATGCTGCTTTAATTGGGCTTTCTTTGGAATTAAGAAATCATCCATTACTTCAAAATAGATTTGATTTAGAAAAAAGAATTCAACTGGCGTTGCAACAAAGTGAAGAATTAACTTCTGAAGAACAAAAAACATATAAAATTCAAGCCATTTTAGAAGCGATTGGAAATGCAAGGGCTGAAAATTTTTATCATATTTTAAATGAACAGTTACACTCAAAAAATCAAACTATTCAGAATACAGCAATTTTAAGTAGTGCCAAAACTTTAGATAAAATATTTATCCCACAACTAATTGACTTTTTAAGTGGTAAAGACACCAGAAAAACAGCAATTGATGCATTATATAGTTATGGAGAACCTATTAATGATATTTTAGTTAAAAGTGTTAAAGAAGAATCTATTGCTTTAGATGATGCTGTTCATGTAATTGCAGTTATTGAAAAATTTGCTTCACAAAAAGCAATTAGTTCATTAAAAAAATTAACAGATGAAACAGAACATTCTGTGAAAATTGAAGCCATTGAAGCTTTGAAAAGATTGAAATGGAAATATCCTAACTTATACATTAAAGATAGATATATTGTTGATAAAGTATTGGATGAGTGCCATTTATACCAAAATACACTTTCAGTAATTCATTCTCAAATTGTTATTCAATATAAAAAGAAAGATTTTTCAAAAGATAATGTTGAAGTTATAGAAGCTAGAAATGGTTTAATGCAATTATTAGAACTGCGTTTAGATAGACAATTACAACGTATTTTTAGATTTTTAGGAATTAAATACCCTCCAAATGATGTAGAGCCAATACTAAACATCATTCTAAATGGAAAAGAAGAACAACGCATACACGCCATTGAATTTTTAGATAATATTTTAGATAACCAGCTAAAAAAGGAATTAATTCCAATTGCCGAATCTATTTTAGTGGAAGCTATTTCTGAAGAAAAAATAAAAAAACTGAACTTAAAAATGTTAAGTGAAGCTGAATGTTATAGAACTTTATTGGAAAGAAAAGATAGTAAATTAAAACTCGCAGTATTGTACTTAATTGAAAAAACCAACGATTCAAAATATAAACCGTTGGTTGAATTAGTTATAAATGACACAAATGATAATATTAAAAATAAAGCACTTGAGATTTTAAATAAAATTTAGCTTATTTATTAATTAACTTGTCAATACTTCCTGCCAAATACATATGGTCACTTGCTGAATTTTTACGCAATACATTGGTCATTAATGCAACCATATATTTTTTACCATTTGGATGTTCAACAATTGCCACAGAGTTCATAAAATTTTGAACATTTCCCATATATTTTCCACAAGCTTCACCTTTACTTCTATCACATTTGTATAAGCTACCAGACTTAAAATAAACTGCTGCATCTTTTAACGCTGGAGCTTGTGCATAACGTATTCTTCTGTCTGTCATATACATCAACCGTTTCATTTCTAAACTAGATTTTTCATCAATCACTTTACCTTGCTCTAATTGCACTAAAAATTTCATTAAACCAATTGGGCTACCAACACTTCCATCTTTACTGCCAATATAATTATTAGAACCTCTTGTAAAAAAAGTTCCCAAACGCCATTCTTCAAATGTAATTCCAAGTTTTCGCAATGGTAAATTAACCACATCATTTCCTAAATTGGTTAAATCTTTTTTAGGCGTATTTTTAAAATAAGCATCTGCTCCTTCTTGTGTTAAAGTTGGATAATCTTTTCCAAATGCAGCCATTAATAACGTTTCTCTCCAAACAATACTTGCAGCACCATTATTACTAACAGACATCATATGATCAGCCCACTCAAATAAGGTAAAAACATCACTAGGAATTACTGTTCGTTTTACTAGTTTATTGGTTTCAATATTAAAAATTGGAACAGTGTGAGAATCTGTCATTCCCCATTGACCAGCTTGTACTGATTTTGTTCTTAATAATTCAATTCTTTTTTCAAAAGAATCTGGATAAATTTTTGCTAATTGTGTAAATAAACCTGTTAAAACCGCTAATTTCCCAACACTTCCTGGCTGATAACCTGCCGATTCATTTCGTGCAGCATAACGAATATTATTTACATCTGAAATATCTAGAACTGATAATGAATAACTTTTATCTAAACCATAAAATAATCCATTAATTTCTTTGTTAAAATTTTCATCTTTAACTAAAAACTGAGCAGTACTGTCTTTCTTTTTTGAAGTTAAACTTAATGCAATTTCATTGTAAGATTTTAAAGCACCTGAAGGTAAATTTAAATTCTCCTTTATTACACCACTTTTTATGCGTTCTAATCTCAATAAACGCTTTATTCCAGTTCTAGAATACCCATCAATTGGGTACGGATTTAATCCTATAAAAGACCAACACAATACTAAAACTAGGGTTAATTTTAAATAATTCTTCATTTTATATTTTTTTTGAAAGTAATACTAGTTTGTTTTTATCAATTTTTGGAGTAATAGATTCTAAGTATCCCGAACTTAACGCTTTTTTATTTTCTACAAACGGTCGTATTTGAAACAGCCATAATTTATTATTTTTAAAACCAAGTTCAACATCATAAGCACCTTTGTATTCGGCATTTACTTCTCTAGCCATTTTTTGGCGAACATTATCTGCTAATTCTCTAATCTCTTTTATATTCTGCTGGTTTAAAATTGAACTTTCAAATGTTGCTGATTTTTTAGCAGTTCCACCAGTAGTTGGTAAACTATTATAATCTGATTCTCTAGCTGGAGCAATTAATTTAGTGATTCCATCCGCACCTAATTCATAAGCTTCAGCAGATTGTCCGTCAACAGCACCACCAGCACCTCTACTAAAAGCAATGGTTAAATCTTTTGAATTTCCTGAATTAATTCCGGTAGTTATCATAACACCTGAATAATCAACATCAACACTTGGAATTACTAAAATTGAAGGAAACACATTTTCTGGATTCAATAAATATTTTTGTCGCCATTTAAAACTTCTCTCTGTATAAGGCGATGCCCAAACATCTTTAATTCCTTGTAAGATTTTATCTTTTGCAACAACATTAAACAAGGTTAAATTTAAACCTGCTCCCGAAAAATCTTTTAAATCTTCCATATTGGTATCACTTCGCAAAAACACAGGAACTTCACCTAATTTTTTTCCTAAAACGGCTACAAATTCACTTTCTAGCTGTGAAATAAAACTTGCTTGAATCGGCATTTTTTTAATTGCTTCTCGTAAAATTTCTAGTTGTTTTAATTGAAATTTTTCAACTTCAGCTTCCGAAATATTAGTAGAACGCTGTTTATCTGCTTCCAAAAACATATTGGTTAAAAATTTCCAATAGGAAACATTTTGACCTGGCATTGGTTGATTCATATGAGATTTAAAAATTCCAAAAGGAATTACAACACCTTCAACTACTTTATCTGGAAACATTTTTTTCAATTGTCCCAAATTAGCTGCTTTCGGTCCGCATAATTTACCAGAATCCTTAGCGTCAACTTTTCTCATATTTAAAATGCTATTCACATCTAAACGAATTTGTTCAACAGGAACAGCTATTTTAGCTTCATTTCGTGCTGTTTTTGAAAACAATGCCTTCTCTTCAGCAGTCATATCTTTTTCTAATTTCAGAATAACATTTCCTTTATTTGAAACAGCGTAAAACACTTTTTGACCGTTGAATTTTTTTAAATTTTGAAGATTATCATCCGACAATGCCGCATTTGGAATTCCTAAATTACGTGCCAATAATTGTACGTGAGATACTAAATTTCCTTCAGCAACAGTAGCAATTCCTCCAACTGGCTTTAAATCGGATGGTGGTTTTTGAAAAATGTAAATTTTATTGGAAGAAACCTCAACACCTTCCGGAGAACCATCAATAACAACCAATTCTCCAAAAGCATAACCTGGATTTAATCCACGAACAGAACTTTGGTTTGAAATATTAAATACTTTATTGGTTAATGAAGATTCCGTTGCAATAAAATCTCCTAAATCACCCACAGTTTTACCTAAATGTAACGTAACCGAACTTCTAATTTTATCATCAATAAAACCATACGATTTTGGTTCAAATCCATTATAAACTTCAACTACATCTTCATACGTTGCTTTTACCATTGAAGAACTCCATTCAACAACACTCCTAGCCGATTGTAAAATAGTTGTTAATTCATTTAAAGTAAGTGAAGTCGCATTTTTTGGTTTTAAAATTGGTTCAATTTCATTCCATTCCCACAGCTCTATATAACCTGCTCCGGCTGTTGCCATTGCTAAATAATACGTTTTATCTAATAATTCTTTAATTGTTGTTGGTTGCCATTGCGATGCATTTTTAAAAACAATTTCTTCTAATTTTAAAGAGGCATCTAACAATTGAACTCTTGCATTTGCACGTTTTTCAACTAAAACTGCCTTTCTAATTTCTAACAATAAATTAGCCGATTCCACAACCAAATTAGCTGATTTTTTCTCAGTTTCATTTTTTACTGAAAAGTCTTTAATTAAGTTTCCAATAGGTGTATTTTTAACCAAACTAGTTTTGTTAGGTAATGCCTGAATATCAATTGGCTTGTAAAAATTAGCCATTGTTACCAACAACTCATCAAATTTTAAATTTAATGCTGTAGTTAATTTTGAAGCATTTTTAGTTTTAAATTGTTTTACTTTTTCTATATCAACAAATTCTGGTTGTCCGTGAATTTTAACGCGTAAATCCATAAACTGAGGAAATAAATCGGATAAAACTTTGGATTGACTTCTCATTAATTGAGCAACATTATCATCACCTTTATGAGGAATATCTTTTAATGACTGGCGAATTAAAAAGAAATTTTTAGTAATGCTTGAGTCACCAGTTAGTAACCATTTATAAAAATCAATTCCCCAAGCCTCTTCATCTTCAACCTGAACTGCACCTCTATAATATTGTGCTTTTTGTAAAATCCACCCATCATCAACACCTCTTAAATACTTATCTATTTGGTATTGTTTTATGCGTGAATTGTGATTTTGAGAATCCCAAAATTCTTGATTTATGGAATAGGCTAAAATCTGCCCTAAAAAAACGTGATTTTTTTTACCTATATTTTCAACAACATCTTTATAACGTGCATGTTGTACTCCAGGACCAATTTCTTGTGGACAAGGATCTTTTGGTTGACGAACACTACCATCTTTACAAAACCAACGTATATCTTTATAAGGACCTCTTAAATCATTTTTAAATACTACAATTTGTTCTTTAATATATTGATTACTTATGTTTTGTGAAAAAGTTACTATAGTAAAGAAACCTACAATAAAACTAAAAAGTATTTGTTTTTTCATATAATTGTTTTTGATTTAATAGTTGAAATTCAAATATAATGCCATAAATCCTAAATTTAAGGTAATTACAATTTAAATCAAATTAAAAAATTCCATTTATTCTTAATTTTATTTTGAAATTTAAATATTGAAAATATTATTTGTTTACTTTTAACCAATAAAAAGTGACTTATTTTAAAGTTACTGTCTAATAATTTTTAATTAGTATCTTTTTAATTATGAATAAAACACTCGTATCCGCAAAAGCTAATTTTGGCACACTACCTGTTTTTTTAACAGCTATTTCAACTATTTTGGGAGCCGTAATGTTCTTGCGATTTGGTTTTGCTGTTGGCTCTGTTGGTTTTATGGGAACTTTGGCCATTATAATTATTGGTCACCTAGTTACCATACCAACTGCAATGGCTTTAGCTGAAATAGCAACAAACCAAAAGGTTGAAGGTGGTGGTGAATATTTTATAATTTCAAGATCGTTTGGAGTAAATATTGGAGCGGCAATTGGTATAACATTATACTTATCTCAAGCAATTAGTGTTGCGTTTTATATTATAGCTTTTGCAGAATCCTTTGAAGCCATAAAACCTTGGGTAGCTACTGAATTTGGATATGAATTATATGACAACCGTTTATTCAGTATACCTGCACTACTATTATTAATTTGGTTAATGGTTACAAAAGGGGCAGATTTAGGGATGAAAGCATTATATGTTGTAGTGGCTATTTTAGCCGTTTCATTAATATTATTCTTCTTTGGTTCAACAGAGTTTGCAACTGTTTTTGACAGTTCACAATTATTTAAAGGAACTACTCCAGAAAATGGTTTCTTTTATGTTTTTGCCATTATTTTTCCCGCATTTACTGGGATGACAGCCGGTGTTGGATTATCGGGAGATTTAAAAGATCCGAAAAAATCTATTCCAATGGGAACTCTTTCTGCCACAATTATTGGTATGATTATATACGTTTTTATTGCTTTAAAATTAACATCATCTGCAAGTGCTAGCGATTTAATTAATGACCAACTTATAATGAGTAAAATTGCACTTTGGGGCCCTATTATCCCTATTGGTTTAGCTGCAGCAACAATTTCTTCAGCTTTAGGTTCTTTTATGGTTGCTCCTCGTACTTTACAAGCCATTGGAGGTGATTACGTATTTCCAAACAAAATGCTTAATAATTTTGTAGCAAAAGGAACCGAAAAAAACAATGAACCAAGAAATGCCACAATTTTAACAAGTGGAATTGCGCTAATTTTTGTTTTAATGGGAGATGTAAATGCTGTTGCAGAGATTATCTCTATGTTTTTTATGGTTACTTATGGTTCGCTTTGCTTAATTTCATTTATGCAACATTTTGCTGCAGATCCTTCATACCGTCCATCATTTAAATCTAAATGGTATTTATCACTTTTAGGTGCTATAATGTGTGTGTTTTTAATGTTTAAAATTAATACAACTTACGCTATTGCTGCAATTGCATTAATGGTTGGAATTTACTTTTATATTACCATAAAAAGTGAAAATAAAAAAGGTATGGCTACTATTTTTCAAGGTGTAATTCATCAATTTAGTAGAAAAATGCAAGTATTTCTTCAAAAAACTGAAAAGGAAAAAACTGAAGAAGCTTGGAGACCAGCGGTAATTTGCTTATCAAAAGATAGTTTTGAACGCTATGGAGCTATGGAAATGATGAAATGGATATCTCATAGATATGGTTTTGGAACCTATATACATTTTGAACAGGCATATTTTTCAAAAGAATCTAAAAAAAGTGCTGAAATAAAACTTGAAAAACTAATTAAAACAGCATCCTCTAGTAAAAATAATGTTTTTGTTGAAACTTTAATTTCACCTTCAAACACAGCGGCTATAATCCAAGCAATTCAACAACCAGGAATTTCTGGTCAGCCAAATAACATGATGCTTTTTGAATATAAAAAAGGCGAAAAAGAATGGTTAACTACTATTTTAGACAATTTTAGTGTTTTAAAAAGTGCTCAATATGATTTATGTATTTTAGCGTCCTCTGACAAAGGTTTTGGCTATAAAAAAGATATTCATGTGTGGATTCGCAAAGAAGATTATGAAAATGCCAATTTAATGATTTTACTTTCCTATATTATTTTAGGTCATCCTGATTGGAAGAAAGGTGAAATTAAAATATTTGCAACTTTTGCGAAAGAAAATATGGCTCAAGAAGAACAAAATTTAATTGAATTAACTTCTTCTGGTCGTTTACCAATTTCCGCAAATAATATTCGTGTGTTACCAATTGAAAATGATAAAAGCAGAAGAGACCTGATTAATGAAAACTCTGTAGATGCTGATTTAACTTTAATAGGGTTTCACGAAGGCATGATGAAATCTGAAAACAATTCAGAAATATTTGAAGGTTATGACAAAATTGGAAATATACTTTTTGTGAACACATTAACTTCAAAATCAATTAAATAAACTAACATTTTTTCAAATAAAAAGAGGTTGTCTAAAAAGTACTTATAGTCGTGATTCTGAATTCAATTCAGAATCTTATAATTCTGATTATCAATCATCATGAGAACCTGAATCAAGTTCAGGTTGACGAAAATTTCAATTTCTAAACAGCCTCTTTTATTGTTGCTATAAAGCAACCTTTAATTTAAAGTGTCTTTCTGTTTCTTTTTACCAGAAAGCAAACTATTTAATTTATTCTTTACTAAATTATCAACAGCTTCTTTTGGTTTGGTAACATCTACTTTTGGTGAAGTAGTAATTGCAGCAGTTGTATCTTTTTGTTGGGTAGGTACTTTTATTAAATTATTTAATATTGAGCTTCCTTTATCCTTCAACTTATTGTAATCAATTAATTGAGAAGTTAAATTTGTTACTGTTTTTTTATAGTCCGTTTTAACAATAGGCTTGGCAAAGTTACCAGTAATATTGGCTGTTACAGGCACTTTTACTTTAGATATATCTTCCTTACTCATTTTAGTCAAAAGAGAAGTTACTTCATTCCCTAAATATTTACCTGGAACATTAAATGTAACTTCATAATCCATAGATTTATCAAAACCGTGACTACCTCCAATTGTAATATCTATATCATTATATTTTAAAGTAAAAGGTTTTACGTTCACTTTACCATTTTCAAAAGACAAATGCGTTTTAATATCTTGAAGATTTAGTTTATTTATGTCAATAAAGTTTAACTGACTTGCCAAGGTATTTAAAAGTGGTGAGTTTTTTGGGTCAATATTTTGCGAAAGTAATTGGGCCACAACATTTCCTGAAACACTCTTTAAATCAGGAGTAAATTCTTCACTTAAATTTCCACTTAATTTAATCGTTGAATTCATTTTTCCTTGAATAATATTTGCAATTGGCGCAAGAGATTTTAACAAATCCATTCCATTAAATGACTCCAAAATATCAAAAGTATTCATTCCTAAATCCATTGAAAAAGTTGGAGTAGCTTCTTTTGTTGAAACATTTCCATTTACCGTAATAATTCCTCCAAACAAGGAAGAATTAACATCTTCTAACGTAACTTTTTCGTCTTTAATAATCATTTTCCCTTTCATATTTTTCAACTGTAAGTTATCATAAATTACAGTTTTTGCATCAGCCGTAATGGTGCAATCTAAAAATGAAGGAACTTTAATAGGACTCTTACTTTTTGTTGAATTTTCTACCGAAATCTTATCATCACTCATAAAATCATTCACAGAAAACACGTTTGAAGTAAGAGCAAAATTTCCTTTGAGGTCTTTTTTAGAAACCACAAAACCAATAACATCTTGCAAGGTTCCTGTTGCACTTATATCTGTTTTACCAGTGGTTGCATTAAACTGATTGAGCATAATTTGCTGTGGCGTAAAATTAACAGATGCTTTTGCAATATTAAACGGATTAATAAAATCCGAAGAATTATAAATAAAATCAGTCAACGTTACATTTCCATTATTTTTAATACGTGCATAATTACTTTTTTCAACAGCTTCCATATCAAAACTTGTAGTAACATCCATTTTTAAAATTCCGGATAGTTGCTGTTCCATTTTAATTGGATATGTTTTCGAAATATTTGCCAAATTAATGGTACCTTTTAAAACAGCATTCACCACTGGATTTGTAGTTAAATTAACAATATTGGCGCTCGATTTAAACACGTCCTGATCAATTCTAAAATTTAATGCATCAATGTTTACGTATGTATCTTTTATTAATCCTGTTTCGTTCTTTATCAAAGTTTTTATAGTAATATCATTCACACCTTTTGGTAAATCTGGATACTTAAAAGAAGCATTATTTGATGCAATATTAATTTCAAAACCTGGAATTCTTAAATCATTATTTGTTCCTTTAAAATAACCATTCACAGTAAAGTCGCCTTCAGTTTTCACTTCATCTAACTTGCTTGAATATTCTTTTGGCATTACTGCTAAAAAGTTTTTAAATGAAGAGGTTGGCGTTTTAAAATTTATATCTATTTGCTGCTCAGTGTCATATAAAATAATTTTACCATCAAATGTTAAAGGCAATCCGTTTATTGTTGCTTCATTTTCCAAAAACGAATAGGTATTTGTTTTTAAATCCATAGCAATTAATGCATCTAAAACTAGCTCGCTATTTTCAAAATAAGTAACACCATCATATTTAAAAGATAAATTGGCGCTAGACTTTGTATCTAATTTTGATTGTTCTGCTGAAAAATCTCCAGATCCTGAATGATTGAAGTCTTTTATTTCAATAATCATATTGGTAACATCATCTACATATTTAATAGTACTATTTTTAATTTCATAGTTTTTAATATCAAACACCATTGCTTTTTCAGTTGAATCTTCATTTTCTGAAGCTTTCATGATGTCATAATTTACAATCCCATCTTTGTTAGATTTCAAACTTAAATAAGCTTCATCAATTGAAATACCAGTTATAGAAATTGCTTCGCCATTACTTTTGAATAATTCTTTTATTGGCATATCCAATGCTAGAACTTTTACAAAAGTTAAGGTGTCATTTTCAAATGGTGCTATGTTAATTACTGAAAAGTCTTCTAACTCAAATGAAACTTGAGGGAAACTTGAAAAAAAACTTAAATTAACATCATTAAAAGCCACTTTAGCATTTACATTTTCATTTACCGATTTAAGCACTAATTCTTTAATTTTTCCTTTAAATAAATAAGGAGTTGCAATTAATAATGATATGAAAAACAATAATATTATTATTGAAATTTTGGCAATTTTTTTATAATTCATCGTAATCTAATTTTTGACTGTAAAAATATTCATTTTAATATATAAAAATAACGCTCTTTTGTTATTTAAATTGAGTGTTTTTCATAAAAAGTATATAAAATAATTATGCTATCTTTTTAAATATCTTTTTCATTGAAATTAACAACCCTACTAAAATTCCAATAGCAAAACTTCCTAAAATTACTAATACTCTTGAAATTGAGAATTTCCAAAAAACAAATTTAATCTCTGTTAATTCTGTATTTTGAAGCGAAAAAATAATAATCAAAATTATAAAAAATAAGGCTACAAATGTTTTAAATTTCATATAAAAAGAGTTTTATAAATTAGTCATTGAAATTATCTAAAGTTCACTAGAATTTAATTATACCAATGCGTTTTCACTTGAACTATCTATGCAAAAAAGTGCGGAAGTTCTAGTTGTATTTACCAATTCTATTAAATCAGAAATTCCTTTATTATCAGGATATCCCATAATATTTAAATCTGTTCTGCTTTTTTTTAATAATTCATTTTCAAAGTTAATTTCGTATGCTTCAATTTTCGAAGAAACAGGGAATCTAACTAAATCATTTAGCAATTGTAAATCTTCTTCATTATTTTCCATGGCAACTTTTATGGTTAAATTTCCTTTCCAATTTTTTTGAAGTAACAGAGCTGTTAAAATGGATAAATCATTATTGTTAATATCAAAAGTAGTTTTCCAATTTAAGGGGAAATTTTTCAACCAAAGCTGAATATCTTTTTCTAATGAAAGTCCTACATTTTCATAAGGAACATATAACATCACTGCATATTCATTTCGTTTTGCTTCTTCAATAATTTTTTGATAAGAATTAAAATACAAATCACTTGTGTTTATAGAAATAAATAAGGTATTTGGCTTAAAAAAAGCTGCATTTAAGGACTGCATACTTATTTTTATAGTTTCAGAAAAATCTTCTCCATCAACATAAGTATAACTAGTTGAAATACCTTTCTTTTTCAATCTGTTACACACTTCTGGTAAAAATGTTATCATTTTATCTTGAATATCTTTTTCAAGGTTTTTTAAAGCTAAAAATTTCACAGAACCTTTTGGTGCAACAATATCTTTAATCAATTTAAATGAGCTTCTTATTTCCCTTGGTCTGCTCACAGGAATTAATAAATCTGGTCTCCAAGATCGAACTTCTCTAATTGGACTTAATTCAGTGGTTTTTTTTGTAGACCATTCAGCCAAAGCTGTAAATAAACCACTTCTAGAATCACCAGCTTCGGATTTTAATTTCTTTTTTACTAAATATAAATAAAACAATACAATTAAAACCAATGATGCAAGCGCAACAACAGCACTAATAATAAACATTACTGTTATTGACCCTGCAGCACCAACTAAAGGTATTATAATTGGTATTTTTAAAGTTGGTCTAAAACTTGGGAGAGATAATGACTGCTCAATTAATGCAACTACATTTACCATTGCATAAGTTATCATAAAAAACATTGTAATTAATGGAGCAATTGTATTTAAATCTCTCAAAGACAAGCCAAATAAAACAATTACCGCAGTAATTAACATGGCGTTAAAAGGTTCTCCCTTTTTAGTTGTTTCTGCTAAAAATTCACTCTTTGGAAGAATTCTTTTTTCTCCTAATGCCAATAAAATTCTTGGTGCACCAACAAAAGAACCTAATGCCGAAGATAATGTAGCTCCTAATAAACCTGCCAGTACAATTGGAGCAAAATATGCTTTTTCAATAAAAATATTATAATCTGAAACCAATTCTTTAGGCGTTGCTAATAACGCAGCAACTATAACCAACCCTAAATATACAAACGTAGTTATTACAACTGCACTAAGTGTTCCGTTTGGAATACTTTTACGAGGATTTTTTAAATCACCCGACATATTTGCACCTGCCATTACACCTGTAACTGCAGGAAAAAAAACAGCAAACACAAGCCAAAAAGAAGAACCTCCAAAATTATTTTCTTTAGATCCAGCATAATCACCTAACCAAGTAAATTCATAATTCAAATCTGTAATAAATAATCCTCCAACAATTGAAAATATTGATAAAATAATAATTGCCATTATAACATATTGAATTTTAAATGCAAAACTTGTGCTTATAAAAGCAATTGCCATTACAAGGGTAAAAATCAATAAATCTAACAGTAAGGGACTATATCCTGGTAAAATTGATTGTAAACCTTCTCTAAAACCAAAAATATACATGGCTACTGCAATAGCTTGTGAAAAGAAGAACGGAATTCCAATAGCGCCACCAATTTCTAAACCTAATGATTGTGAAATTAAACTAAATGCGCCTCCCGATCCAATTCTAATATTTGTTGTTATACTTGATAACGAAAGTGCCGTTGTAATGGTTATAGCTACTGCAACTAAAATAATTAAACAGGCTCCTATAATTCCTGCATTTCCAACAACCCAAGGCAAGCGTATATACATTATTACACCTAAAATTGTTAAAAAAGTTGGCGTAAATACACCAGCCATTGTTCCAAACTTTTTAATCTTAGTTGATTCTATAACACTCATAACAAAAAGTTTACCTATAAATTTAGACACATTTTATGAAACTTGGTCACAAATGAGCAAAAAAAAATACCTTCATAGCATGAAAGTATTTTAAAAATAAATTAATTGATTGTAATTTTATTTATTTTTTTATTATTTGAGCTTTATCTTTAAGTCCTCCAACTTCAATTTCAGGTTTTCCATACACATAAATTGAACTTTTATCTTTGGCATAAATTTTAAGTAATTTACTTGTATAAATATATGCGTTGGATGAACCCGAAATAGTTACATCTGCATCAGACGCCTTTAAATCCTTCCCTTTTAAAGTCCCAGAATCACTTCCTGAAAATTTTAAATAATCTACTTCACCGGTTAAATCAATGTCACTTCTATTTGTCATTTTCAATTCTAACTCATTTAAAACAACATTCCCTTTCATAAAAGCATTTTCATCAAACATCATTATTGCCTTATTTCCTGTTAATAAAATTTCTCCCGAAACACTCTTCACTACTCTAAAGTAAGAGCTTTCAGCGTTTAAATCTAAATTAAATGATGAATTATCAAAAGCTGCTAGTGAAAAATTATGAGCAATTATTTTATTATCACAAAATAGTTTAGCGTCATCCTTTAAGGTTATTTTGTTAATATTATTAATGGTCAAATTAATTTCTAATTTTTTCTTTTTAGTAATATTAGAACTTGTGTAAATTTTCAATACACTATCAACCACTTGAATTTTAATGTCACTAACTAAATTTTCATCAGCAATTAAATGATATCCATTATTAGCAGCTTGTAATACATTAACTTTTAAATTATCTGAAATTTCTATAGCGTTAAATTCATCTAACGTATTAAAAACATCAGTAACCATTTTATTCCCTTTCAATTTAGGTTTCTTTTGCGCAACTACTGAAACTGTAAAAGCGCATAAAACTAGTAGTATAAAAATATTTTTCATTTTTTTTAATTATTACATATTTGACACCAAATACTATTTTAAGTCACAATTTTAGTAAATATAAAAAAACTCAATCACAAACTATTTTATTTTTTAAAAATATACAGTAGTAAGTTTCCTAAAAATAAATTGATATGGGCTAAAAAAAAGTGAAAAAATATTTGGTAATTAATTAGAAAGTAATTTAATTTGCACCCGTTAATAAGCCGATGTAGCTCAGCTGGCTAGAGCAGCTGATTTGTAATCAGCAGGTCGTGGGTTCGAGTCCCTCTATCGGCTCCAAAAAGCCTCTTCAAATATGAAGAGGCTTTTTTATTTGATTTAATATAAATGAATACTATTTAAATTTATTAAATTCGCAGTTGAAATAAATTTATAAAAGTATGCTTATAATTGGAATTGCTGGAGGAACTGGAAGTGGTAAAACAACCGTAGTAAATCAAATACTACATGAACTACCTGCCGATGAAGTATGCGTTATTTCACAGGATTCATATTACAACGCCACCCATAACCTTTCTTATCTAGAACGAACCAAAATTAATTTTGATCATCCAAAAGCAATTGATTTTGAGCTCTTAGTTTCTGATTTAAATAAATTGAGAAAAGGTGAAGTTATTCAGCAACCTGTATATTCTTTTGTGACGCATGACAGAACTGTTGATACACTTATTACACACCCAAGAAAAGTTGTAATTGTTGAAGGAATTCTTATTTTCAACAACAAGGAATTAAGAGATTTATTTGACATAAAAATATTTGTTCATGCAGATACTGATGAACGCTTAATTAGAAGAATACGACGAGATATTGAAGAGCGCGGTAGAGACATTAGTGAAGTTTTAACACGCTACCAAAACACGTTAAAACCAATGCATCAGCAGTTTATTGAGCCTACAAAAAATTATGCAGATATTATTATTCCAAACGACAGATACAATACTGTAGCCATAGATATTGTTAGAACTGTTATAAGCAACAAACTATAAAACAATGACTTTTAAGCAATTCAGAGACAAACCATTCGTTAGATTTATAACAAATAAATATGTTATAATTTTAGCTACGTTTATTGTTTGGATGCTTTTTTTTGATGAAAACTCTTACTTAACTCATAGAGAATTTAATAAGGAAATTGAGAAATTAAATAGTGAAAAGGAATATTATAATGCTGAAATAAATCATGATAAAGAGCTTATAAATAAGCTGAAAGATAAAGAAGAATTAGAAAAATTTGCTCGTGAAGAATATCATATGAAAAAAGAAAATGAAGATATTTACATTATTGAATACGATACTTTAGAAAAAAAATAACGTATTTTTAGTCTCATATTTTTATTCAACACCAAAAACTATGTCTAATTTTTTCACCAATGAATTTCAACCAAGTTCATCAGCTGCTTGGAAACAAAAAATTCAGTTTGAATTAGACGGTGCAGATTACAACCAAACACTACTTACCAAAACAAATGAAGGAATTACTATAAAACCTTTTTATCATTCCGATAGTTTTGAAAAAATACAGGTTCCAATAATTGATAATACTTTTAAAATTTGCCAATCAGTTACCATTTTAAATGAAGAAACTGCTAATAATGAAGCTTTAACAGCTATTGAAAAAGGTGTAAGCGCCATTATATTTAACGCTACAAAACCATTTAATTTTAAAATAGTCTTTCAAAATTTATTTAATAAGAACACTGAATTCCATTTTAATTTCAGTTTTTTATCTGAAAAATTTATACAAGAAATTTGTGAAATACTAATTACCGAAACTATTTATTTAAATATTGATATTATTGGAAATTTAGCAAAAACAGGAAATTGGTATTCTAATTTAAATACTGATTTTAATACATTAGACAATATCCTGAAAACTGCGAAACCAAATTTTGTAATAAGTGTAAATTCAGAAATTTATCAAAATGCAGGCGCAAATAGTGTGCAACAAATAGCGTATGGATTGGCACACGCAAATGAATATTTAAACAAATTTGGAGGGAATATTGCACAAAAAATTCAATTTAAATTTGCTATAAGCAGTAATTATTTTTTTGAAATTGCAAAAATTAGGGCTTTTAGGTATTTGTATCAACTAATTTCTGAGCAATACAATACAAGTTGTAGTGCGCAAGTTTTTGTTGAACCAAGTTTTAGAAACAAAACCTCAGATAGCTACAATAACCACGTACAAAGGTTTTCAACCGAATTTATGAGCGGAATTATTGGTGGCGCTAATACTATTTCAAACAACATTACTAATAAATCTTGCTTACAAAATTTAGCGATTTTAAAAGAGGAATTTTCAAAAAATAATATCCAAGAAATTACAGAAGGTAATTATTATATAGAATCTTTAACCAAACAAATTACCGAAAAAGCCCTCGATATTTTTAAAGAAATTGAAAAAAGTGGTGGCTTTTTATACCAACTTAAAGAAGGAATTATTCAACGAAAAATTGCCGAAAACGCAAAAAAAGAACAAAATCAATTTAATACTAAAGAACTTATTTTAGTTGGAAGTAATATATTTAAAAACAATGTTGAAAAATCAACTATTTTTAAAGAAACCTCAACATTAAAAAATTATAGACAAACCTTAATAATTCCTATTGTAGCGAAAAGATTAGCAGCTAAATTAGAGCAGAAATCAAAATAAAAATGAATCGTAAAAATTTTTCAGCCCTTTCAATTCAAACTCAACATGAGAAAATCTCTTATTTTGAACACGAAGATTTTATTGCTGGCACTGCTCCATTTTTAAGAGGTATTGAAGCTACACAATTTTTAAAAAAAATTTTAACTACGCAATTATTAGTTAACTTTTCATCGCCTAAAAAAAGCAATACATTTATTAAAGAACATATTTCTGCAGGTTATAAAGCCATAATTCTTGATGTAAATACTTCACCTGACAAAACTTCAGGGATTTTAATTACATCCATTGATGAAATGAAGCTATTACTGGAAGGAATTTCATTAAATGAGCTCTCCATAACTCTAACTACAAAAAACGCCATTTTAACGGTTCTAGCTTTATTTATAGCAGCAACTAAACAACTAGGAATAGCTAAAGAAAACTTGAATCTGTCTGTTAATTACAATTTAAAAAACGCTATAATTAATACTAAATTTCAACAAAATATACTTGAATCCATTTTAAAATATTCAAAAAAACATTTACCTAAATTTAGTACAATTTCAATTTCAGCATTTCAACCAAGTAATATAAAAACTATTGAAACTGAATTAGCTTATTTTTTAGCGGAAGCTTATGAAAACATCACAAATTGCATTTCAAAAGGAATGCTTTTAGATGCTATTGCCCCAAAAATTTCTTTTAATTGTGCTATTGAAGATGATCATTTTTTAGAAATTTCAAAAATGAGAGCGGCAAGATTTCTTTGGGCAAAAATGATGTATCAATTCCATCCAAAACAACAACAATCTTTAGCACTTCAAATACACGCGCTTCAAAATTTTAGCAATTATCACAAAGTACTCTCAGCCTTTTTGGGTGGTGCACAAAGTGTTATTTCAAATAAAAATACCGTGCTTTTAATTGAAAATGAAACTGCAATCACAAAAACTGTAGATCCTTGGGCTGGTTCAACTTTTGTTGAAAAAACAACTGAAGAAATTTCAAAAAATACGTGGGCTCTTTTTAATGAACTACTAAATAATGGTGGCTTTTCACAAAAAATAAATTCAGAAAATAAAATAAATCTTATTAAAGAAATTGAAGAAGAAAAAGAATTTTCGCTAGAATTAATTATTAAAGCTGCAGAAAAAAACGCAACTATTCATGAATTAAATTCATACTATTCTTAAAAGTCCTTTTTGTAAAAAATAAAACCCATAATTATAATTTTTAAGTTATAATTATGGGTAGTGTAAATATAAAGAACTCTGTGTAAATATTTTCTAATTAGAATAAAGTAACCGCTAATTGAACTCTGGCTATTTTAGTAGAAGGATTCCACATTGTAGTAGCTGAAACAGGAATACTTAAATCAGACACTTTTAATGTTTTTGAGGCCGTTAAACCAACATTCACAATATCAAAATTCTCTTGTCCATCACCATATAAATGCGTTTCTCCATTTAATGAGAAACCTGCACCTACATAACCACTTAAATTAACTTTTGAATTACTCACTAAAGGATATGAAACCTGCACATATGTTGAAGTACGTTGTTCAAAATCACCATTAGCAGCAAATTGTGAATCTCCGCTACCAAACAATAAAAAGTCAGCTTCTAAAGTTAAAGGGAAACTCTCTCCAAAATTATAAGATGTTCTTAAATCTAATAAATGCCCTGAGGTTTCTTTGTCATAATCCCAAACATCTGGGCTTGCAACACCTCTAGTATTAAATAAATCCCATAACCCAATAGAAAAACCATTTGCAGCATATTGCATGTAATAATTTATTTCCTTATAATGAGTTCCATCACTATCATTGGACATAGCCATTCCACCCCAAAAACCTGCAGTAAAATTACCTGACTCATTCAATTTAAAAGTTGTAAGAACCATTACTAACGGCTTATCTGTAATTACCAAACCTCTCCATAAATGGTTTGATTGTATATTTACAGAAAAATCAACAGGACCATCTTTCAATTCAGTTTCTTGAGCCACACTCATTTGAACTGATAAAACAGCAACTAATAGAATTAATAATATTTTTTTCATTATTATATTTTTAAAATTTAATTATTTTATTTTTTTAAACTAAGGCAACATATAAAAGAGCTGCAATTACACACCCAATAATTGGGCCTACGACAGGAATCCAAGCATATCCCCAATCACTTTTACCTTTTATTGGTAAAATGGCATGCATAATTCTTGGTCCTAAATCACGTGCAGGATTAATCGCATAACCAGTTGTCCCTCCTAATGATAAACCAATTACCCAAACAAGAAATGCAACCGGCACTGCTCCAATAGAACCTAAACCTATTATTGCTCTTGCATCTACACCTCCAATAATATCAAGACTTGGTCCTGCTAAGTAAAATATTACAAATACTAAAACAAAAGTTCCTATAATTTCGCTAATTAAGTTAGAAAAAGTATTTTTAATTGCTGGTCCTGTACTAAAACAAGCTAATTTTCCACCTTCATCTTCAGTTGCATTAAAATGATCTCTATAAAACAACCATACTAAAAATGCTCCTAACATTGCTCCAATCATTTCCCCAGCAATGTATTCTGGCACTAAACTCCAAGATAATTTTCCTGCTGTTGCTAAAGCAATTGTTACCGCTGGATTTAAATGCGCTCCACTATACGGACCCGCAACTACTACTCCAACAAATACAGCTAACGCCCAAGCTGTTGTAATAACAATCCATCCAGAATTGTTACCTTTTGTATCTTTCAATACAACGTTTGCTACTACTCCGTTACCTAATAAAATAAGCAACATTGTCCCTAATATTTCTGCTACTAGAATTGACATAATCTAATTTTTTATAATTTTTATTTGTTTATTATTCTTCGATCCAGTTTTGTGCACATTTCACAGCTTTATGCCAGTAATGCAACATGTTTTCAACTTTCTCCGCTTCTAATTGTGGGTAAAACTCTTTATCCACTATCCATTGAGATTGAATATCATCAACACTATCCCAGTATCCTACAGCTAAACCAGCTAAATAGGCAGCACCTAAAGCAGTTGTTTCTAAAGTTTTTGGGCGAATAATTTTAAATCCAAATAAATCTGATTGAATCTGCATTAACAAGTTACTTGCTGCAGCACCACCATCAACTCTTAATTCAATACTTTTTTCTCCTGCATCAGCTTCCATTGCTTTTACTATATCATACACTTGAAAAGCGATACCTTCTAATGTTGCGCGAGCAATATGATTGTCTGTTGTTCCTCTAGTAATACCCATAATTACACCACGAGCATACTGATCCCAATAAGGAGCTCCTAAACCTGTAAGTGCTGGCACAAAATAAACACCTCCATTATCTTCTACTGTTTCCGCTAATGAGTTAACTCCTGGCGCTGTTTTAATAACTCTTGCACCATCTCTTAACCACTGAACTGCAGCACCTCCAACAAATACACTTCCTTCTAATGCATAGGTAGTTTTCCCATTAATTTTCCAACCAATAGTAGTTAATAAATTATTGTTAGAATACACCGCTTTCTCACCAGTATTCATCAATAAGAAGCATCCTGTACCATACGTGTTTTTTACCATTCCAGGTTTTGTACACATTTGACCAAATAATGCTGCTTGTTGATCTCCAGCAATACCAGCAATTGGAATTTTTGTTGAAAATAATGTAGTAGCAGTTGTTCCATAAATTTCACTACTTTCTTTTACAGTAGGTAAAATTGCTTTCGGAATATTAAACAATGTTAATAATTCTTCATCCCACTCTAAAGTATGAATGTTCAATAACATAGTTCTACTTGCATTTGAAACATCTGTAATAAACATATTACCTCTTGTTAATTTCCAAACCAACCAAGTATCTACAGTACCAAAACATAATTTTCCTGCTTCAGCTTTTTCTCTTGCACCTTCAACATTATCAAGAATCCATTTTAATTTAGTTGCAGAAAAATAAGCATCTAATACTAATCCTGTTTTCTTTTTAATCATATCAATATGACCAGCAGCTTTTAATTCATCACAGTATTTAGCCGTTCTTCTATCTTGCCATACAATAGCATTGTATACAGGCTCACTAGTTTCACGATCCCACACAATTGTAGTTTCTCTCTGATTTGTAATTCCAATTGCAGCAATTCCCTCACCTGAAATTCCTTCTTGAGCAACAACTTCTGCAGCAACAGATATTTGTGACGACCAAATTTCATTTGGATTATGCTCTACCCATCCCGGTTTTGGAAAAATTTGTTCAAAAGGTTTTTGAGATGTTCTTACAATTTCTCCATTGTGATTAAATAAAATCGCTCTGGAAGAAGTAGTACCTTGATCTAAGGCTAAAATTAATTTGTTTTTCATTATATATTGGGTTTTAAGGTTATTCTTATATACACTAATTACAAAATGTAATTCATTGTCACATTTACATAATCTTCAACTTGTTTTGCTTGCCAAGCTTCATCTTGACCTAATTTTTCAGCCATTATTTTAGCAACTCTTGGAGCCATTTTAACACTCTCACGAGCATCTAATAATTGACATCTTGTTCTTCTTGCTAAAAAATCTTCAACCGTAAGACACATTTCGTGTTCTACAGCCCATAACACTTGAGCTTCAATTACCTGTAGACTTTTACTGATTAATTTATTATTTCCATTTATTTTTGCCAACTCCAAAATTGAAGCCTCATCAGAACCATAAAAATATAAAGGATTATTGTAATCTGGGTTTTCTTTATATCCATGGATTTTTAAATGCTTGGTTTTTGTAGGCTTTTTAGTCCAACCATTTTTACTTTCAGATTTATCAACTAAATCTTCACCCATTTTCCTAAACGTTGTCCATTTTCCACCAACCATTGTCAACATTCCAGAAGCTGATGTAAATATTTTGTGACTTCTAGATATCTCTTTCGTTTTCTTCCCCTCTTGGGTTGCTGCCAAAGGTCTAAGTCCTGCAAAAACACTTAACACATCACTTCTCTTTGGTGCTTTTGTTAAATATCTGGCTGCGGTATTTAAAATAAACTCTATTTCTTCATCTAAAGCAATTGGCTCTAAAGATTCTTCTTTTATAGGGGTATCTGTTGTTCCTACAACAACTCTTCCGTGCCAAGGCACCAAAAACAATACTCTACCGTCATCCGTTTTTGGTATCATAATAGCATCATTATCCGGTAAAAAAGATTTATCTAACACTAAATGAACACCTTGACTTGGGGCTATTGTTTTCTTTGCGTTTGGAGAATCCATCCTTAAAACATCATCTGCAAACACGCCAGTTGCATTCACAACTTGCTTTCCTTTTATTTCGTATTGTTTACCACCTTCCTCATCAAATACTTTAACTCCTGTAATTAATCCTTTATCATCTTTCAATAAACCATTTACAGAACAATAATTAATAACAACAGCTCCTAACTCTGTTGCACTTTGCAACGTATTAATTGCTAAACGAGTATCATCAAACTGACCGTCATGATATACAACACCCGCTGATATTTTTTCTGGATTAATTGTTGAAATACGCTTTAAAGTTTTAGCTTTTGAAATTCTTTTAGATCTACCTAAACTTAATTTTCCTGCTAACAAATCGTACATTGTTAAACCTACAGTATATTGTAACTCATCAAATAGTCCGTGGGTAGGTATAATAAATGATTGGTTTTTCACTAAATGAGGAGCATTTTGAGTTAACAAACCTCTTTCCACAACGGCTTCTCTAACTAAACCAACATCACCTTGTGCTAAATAACGAACTCCACCATGTACAAGTTTGGTGCTTTTACTAGAAGTTGATTTTGTAAAATCAGACTTCTCTAGTAGCACAACTGAATATCCTCTTGCTGAAGCTTCTAACGCAATTCCAATTCCTGTAGCTCCACCACCAATAATTATAAAATCAAATTCTTTTGAATTATTTCTAATTTTATCAATCATCTCACTTCTTTTCATATCTCAAATAATTTAGTCAATAGTTTTTTCTTATTTCATTGTAAACTTATAACAATTCGAAACAATTCGAAAGTTTTTTTGTATTTTTTTTTAAATTATATG
>Ga0208305_10000122_pt1 | contig 44383 bp, 34 predicted proteins | sample ColrivemetaGS741_FD_187605 | JGI IMG/M metagenome (GOLD analysis project Ga0208305, IMG submission 187605) | Estuarine microbial communities from the Columbia River estuary - Flood tide ETM metaG S.741 (SPAdes) (version 2) | ecosystem: Environmental > Aquatic > Marine > Intertidal zone >... | reverse complement strand
AATCTGGCTCAATGGGGCTATTCATTTCCCATTCAATATGAACTTCGTCTGGTTTAGCGTGTTTAGGTTGTTTTAAAAAAGGTTTTTGTGGAGGTGTTAAATCACGTGGCATCCCAGTAACTTCAGCAAATTTAACGCGTTCGCCAAAAATAGTTTGCCCATAAAAGCGATAGGTATATTTCTGATAGTTTACCAAACTATCTTCGCTGTAACCATTGCGTTTTGAGCCTTCATATGTTTTTCCTCTAACGGTATATATTGGAGCGTCATTTAATTTTTTATACACACCATTTATTTCTCTTTCTACATCAATACCCGATAAATCTGGATGATCTTCCCAAACAAAACCTAATTGAGTATCACCAGTTTTGACATAGACTTTGTTTTTATACTGATTTTCATTTAATGTAGTTTCAACTGAAACAGGAACAGATTTAATTTCATAAACTGAAGAATTCTCAATTAATTTAACACGATACGTATATTTTTTTCCAGTTTGAATGGTTGTATCAATATATGCAAGACCCAACCCAGTGGCTGCATCAGTATTTTTTATAGCAGTTAAAATAGATACCATAAATTGAAAATCTTCATCAGCTTTTTGCTGTTTTAAATCGGCAATACCTTCAGTGAAATCTAATTCTCCACCATTTTTTTCTTGACTTGAAATATAAAAATCTTGTGCAATTTCAATTTGAATTTTCTCATCTTGAGTTTTTGCTCGTAGCATCGCTTGTTCCCATTCAGTTTCTGAAAAAGGTTTTGTTCTTGCTATTTCAGTAAAATTTTGAGAATTTCCTTCAGCCCTTTCTAAAATAAACCCGGCTCGAAGCCCTAAATCTAAAGTCTTTTTTCTATCCGGGAAAAACCGTAATTCTACTCCATTTGTTGTATAACGAGCAGCGGCCTTAATTTCGCTAATCGGTTTCTTTTGAGCATTTATTTTTGAAATATCTAATAAAAAGCTTAAAATCAGCAGTATATATGTTATATTTTTCATAATCTATATTTTATTATTTCATCATTGCTCCACCATAAAGTACTGGTGCTCCGGTTCTAAAATTCTTAACAATAGTTTGATTTACTGGGGAACCATCATTTTTAAGTGCGTTAACCCAACTTGAACCATTCCATTCTTGTAAAGTTGCAGTTACTGTAAATCTATAATCTTTATCTGCAGTAAGCGAGTTAATTACAGGATCTGGACTTGGTGGTAAATCATCGTAATCATCACCAGGGCCTGGATCAGGGTATAGCATTAAACCATCAGGTAATGCCATTTCTCCCGGTGCTGGTGGAAGTGCTGGAGCAAATCCAAGTGGTGCAACATAAGCCATGCCAAGTGGAGCTGGAGCAGCAATTTCCAATCCGCCTCCACCAACTCCAGGGGGCATTGGTGCAAAAACTTCAGGTGCAGGACCAACTATAATAGGTGTTGTTTTTGTATATAAAAATTCTCCTAAATTGTTTTCATCAGTTGTTAAACTTACTCCTGCCCAAGTTCCAGAAACATCATTTTTAATTTCTAAGGTTTTAGTAACGACCATTTTAAATGTACGCATTTCAACTGTTCCATTTCCTTGTTGCTCTGATACGTCAAATACTTCATCGGGATTTAATCCATATTTTACTGCAAGCGGTTCATCTGTTGGAAAATTAAAACTATTTTCTGGATGTATATATTGTATTAACGCATTTTCTTGCTCGGCCGCGGCATCACCTTGTGTTACTGGAGCACCGCCACCTGCACCGCCATTTCCACAGGAAGTTCCTTTTTCAAAATCTTTATGAAAGCTAAATGAAATTAAATCAAAAATTGTAATGTTTCCATCAATGGCTCCTGCAACATAATATGGATTTGGAAATTCTCCTGTAATCCAAGCACCTGCAGCAATACTAGCAATAGTTGCATTCCATTTAACATCACCTCCAATTTTATATTTCTTTACTCCTGCCGCCGCCATTCCGTACATTCCTAAACTTCCTTTTGCACGCCATCCATTAATTCCAACAGGGGTATAACCTGCACAACTACCTAAATATTCCATATAAGAAAGATGCAACTCTGCACCCGCAGCTAAAGCAAAACTTAATACATGTTTTTTATTTCCATTATAGTAATCTGTTAATTGTTTTTCACCGCTTTTATCGAACATAAAACCGATTCCTAGTGCAAAACCTTTTCCACTTTCCGTGTTGCTATCAACTCCACCGCTTGTAACCCCACCAGGATAAGCTCCCACTGCATTGTAATAATTAGTTTTAAAGGTATTTGTAAACCCGCCTGGATATGGAATTGAATTTCCAAACATTAAATATTCATATAAACTTATCCCAAACACATTTACAGTATTTAAGTTAGCCGGTTCTCCAAATTTGAAATACCAATTATTGGTTTTACCATTAATGTCTAAAACCAAACTCATTGGACTTGGAGTTGTAATTGGTGGTGCATTTACATTAACACTCGCACTTAAATTAAAGTGTTTTTGAGGAAAATCGTAATCAACAGTTAGTGTACCATCAACTTTTGCTTTATCGCGTTTATCAAAGCCAGCACCCACATAAAAATCACCAGTAAAACCAATATAGGTCATGCCGCCTGTGCCTGAAAAAGTTCCTAACAATCCAACATCTGCATTAAAAGTCTGTTCTTTTGGAGTTGTTGCCATCACAGCTTGTGCTCTAAAACCTAAAGATGAATGTTTTGGTGTAAATGTATAAGTAGAGCCCGATAAGTTTGCTTCCATGTTTTTAAATGCGCCTCCGCCAAAACCTCTAAAAGCCATTCCAGGTAAAAAGGTAATTCCAGGAGCTGGGAAAGTTGCTTCGGCTTCAACTCTCCAGTATCGGTATCTGCTTGGATGTAAATAGGTTGTGTTTCCAAATTCGGCTAATGCACCTACCTTAATTCCTGGTCCTTTAAATTCAGCACTTAATGTTCCAATAAATCCATCCCCAAAAACAGGATCATCATTTCTAAAACCAATTGCTCCTTTTATTTTTACAGCAGCCATATCAGCTTGAATTGCAATGGAATCTATAACTCCACCTATAAATTCTGGAGCAAACTTTTTTCCACCACTTCCAGATTCATCATTTATGGCAACTTCAGCACCCAATGTTGTCATTCCTCCAATTTTTTCAGAAAGATTAAAGATTACATCAAAGTTTAGTTTACCGTGTAGTAATTGATTACCAGTTGCTGTTAATTGATTGTATTTAATATTATCAATGGTTACTGGGAAGTTTGCCATCTTTTTTTGTGGACTTGCAAAAGTCCAAGCACCAGCATCAAAGGTTAATTTATTACTTGCTAAACTAGAATCATAATCAAACCCAACACCTTCAAATCCAATTTCTAAATTAATATTTTTAACTGGGCCAATTTCAGCATCTTCCCATATAAAATCACCATTTAAATCCATAGTAAATGTTTTCTTGTCTTTATCGAAATAACCAGAAAGGTTTGAAGTTTCATCTAAAGTCATTGTTCCTTTCAATAAATCCGCATCAATTGGTTGATCAGGAGTTAATGTAATTTGGAAATTTTTGTTGGCTGCAGGATCTAATGGTACATTAAATAGAGCAGAATAAGCTAAAGAATCGTCCATACTATTACCATCACTAACAGGAATGGCAATTCTTCCTTCAACACCTGCTTCAACAAAACTACTTGATAAAATTTCTAAATAAATACGATCTATACTTGCCGCCATATCGCCAACTTCAGCATCACCAAATACAACTAGATTTTCAATTTCAGCTTCTAAGGTTATTCCTGTATCATCAATAATCATATCGTTGATGCTTATTTCAATAGGATCACCTTCAGGAGTATTCATTTTATTAGGAGAGAATTTTAACGTTAATTCTTCCATATGAAAACCTCTAAATAAATTGGTGGTTTCACCAGTGTAAATTGGCGGAAATTCTATTGCGGGTGAGTTCGCTAAATCAGACCAATCATACGAAATATTATCGGCTAGAATAATGAAATCGTGAGCTCCAGAATCGGTTGGAACTCCTGAATCAGGATCAGGAATTGTGCTGGAAATTACGGATTCTTCCAAATTTCCTATAAGAACCAAATCGCCCCAGGCACTTCCAGTGGCTACTAAATTTGCTTTTGCTTTTGATATTCCATCATCAGGTAATGGAATTAACCATTCACGTGTAAAATTAGCATCTAACTCAACACCATAGGCTGAGAATCCTAATTCATCCCATTCAATATAACAACCAGGATTATCAACTGTAGGAGCTTTAAAAGTAAATGTTATTTTACCGTTTATGTTTCCAATGGTAATGTCTTCTAAAAGTTCCATTCTTTCTGGTGGAAATTCAGGAGAATCTGGATGAAATTGAATGTTTAGTGCTTTAAATCCGACTAATTGTGTAGCTCCCCAATCTGGTGGTGTCGTTTTTGCTGCTACCAAATTAAATTCAGACTTGTCTGCTCTAAAAACCATTTCGGTGATTGCTAATTGATCTCCACTTGGGAAGTTTAAACCTAACGGAACTTTAACTGGCATTACTGCACCAGTTGCAGGATCGTAATCTATTTCTTGTTCTGTTTCAGTTTCAATCCATTCTATAATATCTTCTGCATTGTCGTGATTAAATGTTAGACCACCTCCCATACCAATTAGCCAAGCAATTGGGTAGGTAGGAGCAGTGTCGTGAATTTGCGCAGTTATAAATCCAGAGACTAAGTTATTGTCGCCATCAATAGTAATATCGGTAAATTCAACGGTCATATCAGATTTTATCCAATCTATATATACGGTTCCAGTTCCTGAATATGGACCAAGAGCATCTCCTTCGAGTGTTGTAGTAATAATTTCAAATTCACCTTGACCTTCCACATGTTCACCAGCAAAAATACTTTCTCCTAGAATAAGTTCTCCTTCACCAACTGCACCCGTATTTAAGGCTAATAATTCAGGAGAAACGGTAATACATTTTAAGGTTGCGCAGCTTACTTCCTCATCTCCTTCACCAGGAAACAAAGGAGCAATTGTAAAAGTTGCACATATTTCTTCAGGAATTTCATGGTCTATGGCATATTCGTGAAGAAATGGACCACTTCCAACTATAGATTCTTCAGAATGCTCTTCGTCCCAATTCAGGGTTACAACCATACTATGCGTCTCCAAACTATAATCATCATTACAAGCTAATAGATAATCGCGATAAGCTATTACACCAGCAAGAGTTAAATTACGAGGGTTATCTTCGGGTTCTGATTGAAAAATATTAAGTTCAGGTTCTTCAAGTGTTAAATCTGTACATTCGCAACTTGGACCAGCCATATCATCTTCGTCACCAATTTCATCATCGCCCGTACCATCATTATTGCCTCCGTCAACTTCTTCTTGCGTATTATTTATGTAGTCCAGTAGCCATTGCGGTAATTCTTTACAAAATGATTCTGTACAAATTGTTTCTTTTGTTTTTGAATCTATTAGTTCTACTGTAAAACAAACTTCTGTTGGAAAACCAGGATAACCTTCAGTATGGATTGGAGCATAGTAATTATGATCAATCATAACACTCATTCCATCAAATTGGTTAATACTATGAGCATCGTCCCAATCAACATTTACTTTTAATGAAAATTGTGTTAGGTCTATTCCTCCTAATACCTGCGACATATAAAGCATATTCATACCTTGAAAACCTGCTAATTGAACAACGGTTGGTTTTGTTTCATCTTGAGGTAAAAAGGTTATAATTTCTTTTAATGCTTCCTCATCAAAATTTTCACAGTTTGGAGTTAGAATTGTCACCTCTTGTACTGGATCTTTGTAATCATACATAAGATGTGTCATTTCTTGTGGAATATCTAAACAAAGCTCCACCCAGCAGAGTTCGGTGTTGGTTTTTTTATCATATACTTCAAAAACTAAACAAGTTTTATGTGGTATTTTAAGTAAATTTCCTGGTTTAGCGTATTCAAAGTAGTGTTCCTGATAAGGAATATTACTTGAGACCTCTATTTCCTGATGGAAATAATCCCAATTTAATATTGTTTTTACCTCATATTTACTAAGATCTACACCTCCAGTTATTTGTTCTAAATATAAATTAGCTGCAGTATCTATATTAGAAATTCCAATTATAAAAGGATTTTCAGGATTGGGTTGTGAAATATTTAGCGTGTTTATTAGATCAGATTCGTTTGTAAATAAGCAGTTAATATCTTCATCAATGTCCCCTGTTTTTTGTCCTCTATTTTGGTTTGAAACTGTGAATGTTCCAATCTTCACAAAACTATTTTTACCAGATTTGTAAGGATTATCGTTAAAAGTAACTGGTTTTATACTCCAAACATATTGTGTGTCTTCATCTGGGATATCAATATCTGTTGGCCAATTAAATTGTGTTCCAGCCATAATTTCCTCTTCAACTAAAGGATAATTCACGTCAAAAGCTCTTGAAGGAGATTGTTTGTCTTTAATTTCAATAATGGCAATAATATATTTTATACCTTCATCACCGGGTGGTGTTGGCGAAATAGGTGACCAAGTAAATATAGTTGAAGGTAAGTTTTGAGCTAAAATAGGGGTGTTCTCTATAGGAAAAATTAATTCTGGTAATTGATAATCTGTAATTACCATAGGTTTACAAATACTTTCCTGTCTTGTTAGTAAATTTCCTTTTAAATCGACTAATGAAACACAAAACGAGTACATTCCTGCAGGTAATAATCCTGTTTGAATTACGGTTTTTTCAATATCTCCATAAAAAGTTAATGCATTATAAGGAACAATTTCATCAGCTAAAAAAGTTTCTGAGCCAAAAGGTAAATACATAATTGGTATTTGACTGGTTTTGGTTTCAACTACAAGTTCACTATCTCTATAAATTTTAGTTTGAATTTTATACTCAAAGCCTTCAAGTTTTTCGTTTGTGTTAACTATGGTTAGCATTGCTAATTCAGTTCTATCAACCCATTCAGAAATTTGTGGATTTGGATTTGGGTCAACATTTAGGCTAACTTTTATTTCTTGTGCGTTTACTTTAATAAAAACACCTAGAATAAATGCGAATAATATATATAGTTTTTTCATAATGCTAACTTTTAAAAATTTTGTAATAATGCAAATTGCATTCTATGTTCGTTTGTAATTGCATCTGGTTTTGAAGAACCATATTTGTAATTATTTAATCTATACGATAAATTAAATTGAAGTTTCTTTGTTATTTTATATTTTACTTTAAGGCGCATACCAAATCTGTGATCTGTAGTAAAATTATCTCGCGTAATATTTGCCAGATTAAATCCAAGCGAAGGACTTAATTTTTTATCGAAAAATCTATAACTTACTGTTGTTCCATAGTTACTCATTTTTATAAAACTTGCAGGCATTTTGTTATTAAAAAATAAGCTTAAAAAGTTAATATTTAAAGGCATTTCTTTAAACGTTAAATTATAATTTAGACTTAAATTTTTTGAGGTAGTTCCTATAAAAGTACTGCTTAAAGCATCAAATTGATCGAATAAATTTAAACTACCGTTTACATTTATTTGATGGAATATTTTTGAAGTTTCAAAATTGTAGGAAGGGGATAATGAGTAAGAGTTATTAATCATTTCAACTCTAATGATGTTATTTATTTCGTTATTATTAAACCCGAAATTTGAATAACTTGCATTTATTGAAAAAGCATCGCTTACTTGTGAAAATATGTTAATATTACTAATTATTCGTTTTGTACTTTGTAAGTTAGTGTTTTGAACATTATTTGTTCTAATACCAAACATTCCATTTATAGATGTTTTGTCTTTAAATAATTTAACACTAGATCTTACTTTATAATCTAGAATATCTTTTTCAATATTCCTATATCCAACAGGGACAAAACCAGGGCCAATATATTGTATTTCACCTCCAATAGTAAACTTTTCAGAAACCCAATCAATTGATGACACGTGAGAAATATCCGCATTACTCGATGCGTTAATGGTAATAAAATCAACGAAAGATTCAATGATGTCGTCATTTATTGTAAATGTGTTGTTTAAATTACTCGTAAAAATTGAGGCAGCGGTTTCGGTTTTGAATAGTATTTTTTCTTTAATATTTAGTTCAATTAATGGTGCAATCGTTATTCCCTCGATAGGATCATCATATAAAGGAGTGTTAATTACAGAATTAATATCATCTTTTACTTTTACAAAGTTTAACGTGAATTTTGGACCATCAATTTTGCCATATCCTATTCTTGTTGCTAGTATTTTTTGTTTATAAGCACCAACAATGTTAAACGTTGCATCAGATTCTATAGCCCTTTGGGATAAACCATAGTTTGTTGAAAAAATAAATTTACCAGGGTTTATATCGAAACCTATTCCAAAAATTGGTGTATCCCCAGTTGTTAACAATGAATAATTTGGTGCTTGCGATCCAAAATAACTTTTTACCCATTTATATTCTGGATTTATGCTAATATCGTTTTTTGGGTTTTGAATAAAATCGATTAGGTTTTCCTCAGGCATTGAAGGAAGATTGTAAAGCGTTTTTTGGTTGCTTATACTTATACCAAAAGGAATTGATAGATATTCTCCAATTTGTAATGTCGCATTTGCGTTTAACCTTAATTCATTATCAGGATATTTTGGTCTAAAATTAGGATAATTTTCTTCAGAATAATTATAGATGTCGAAAAAGAGACCGATATTTCCATTAAAAGTTATGGGATTCTCCTTTTCTTGTGCAAATACACAAGAATTACTAAGAATTATAAGCAAAGTAAAAATTCTGATTGATGCTTTCATTTATTAGCTATATTTTATATATAAATTTCATTCCAATTTTGTTACCCCTTTTTTCATGATAATTTAGTTTTATCAATTACTAAGCTTATAAAATGCTAACGCATTATTATAAAAGATTAAATGAAATAGTCATTCTATGAAAACTAATTTGATAAAATGGTTGTCAATTTATTTTTAGATAAAGCATATTTTGGAACGTTTTCAACAATTAAAACTATGTAACAATTGTTACAATTTAAAATAATTTTTTGAAATTGAAAATTTAGAGTCCTTTTTTAGAAAAAAAAAGTGTTTAATAATTTAAAAAGGGAAGAACCTAATTGTACTTAGTTTTTTACATCTAAAGCATCACGTAATGCATTACCAATTAGCATAAACGCCATTACTAAACTCATAATTGCTAAACCGGGAATAATAGCCAAATAGGCTTTTCCTAAAATAATGTAACTGTAGTGATCCTTAATCATAGCTCCCCAAGATGGAGTAGGAGGTTGAGCACCTATACCTAAAAAGCTTAAACCGCTTTCAATTAAAATTGCACCTGCAAAATTTGCTGCTGAAATAACAATTACTGGAGCCATTATATTTGGTAAAATATGTTTAAAAATTATTCTAAAGTTTGAAAAACCTAAGGCTTTTGCAGCTTCAACATATTGCATTTCTTTTGAACTTAAAATTTGTCCACGTACTACACGAGCCACTTCAACCCACATAGTTAAACCAACAGCAATAAATACCTGCCAAAAGCCTTTTCCTAATGCTAAAGTAATTGCAATTACCAATAATAGTGTTGGTATAGACCAAGTAATATTTATAAGCCACATTATAAAAGCATCAATTTTACCTCCAAAATAACCAGCAATTGAACCAATTGAAATTCCAATTACCAATGAAATAAATACAGCAATAAAACCAATAAAAAATGAAATTCGGGTACCAATAAGCATTCTGCTTAATAAATCTCTTCCATATTTATCAGTTCCTAAATAGAATTTTTTTGTTTTTATAAATTCGGTAATTTCTTTATTTTGAAAGACTGAAATAGGGTAGGTTTTGGTACTACTTTCAATATTATTCTCTGTAAATGTATTAACGGTTAATATGTTTGAAGAAATATTGTAATTTGAGATTGGAATTGCAGTGAATTGTTGCTTTTTTCCATAGAGTAACTTATTAAAAAAAGATTGATTTTCTATTTTATCAGCGGCAATTGTAAGCATTAAAACTTCAAATCCAGGTTTTTTAGAATGAATTTCTAAATGCATTTGATTGGCGTTATTGCTATTATCGGGAGCTAAAAAATAAGCAAAAACAGCAATAAATCCGCATAAAACTATAAACCAAAAACTAAGCACTCCAGTAGTATTTTTTTTAAACTTCTGGAGTGCTAGTGTTGTTAATGAGTTATTTGTTGTTTTCAATAGTTATAGCTTTGCAATTGTAAAGTTACAACTTTTAAAAATTAATTTTTAACAAAATGATATTGCGGTTTCATTTTTAAATCCTCTAATACATTTAAAGCTTCAGCAACATAAATATCTTTTTTTAAATTTTTATGCCAAGTTTCTCTTTTTTCTTCTAAATCTTTATCCGCTTTAAGTATAGAAAGCTCATAATTTGGAGAGCTAAATGTTAAATTGGTTGTATAATTTTTAATATCGCTAAATTTAACAGATTCATTTTTATGAAATTCTAAATCTTTTTTATAAGCATCATAGTTTAAATAAATTATAGAATCATCTTGAGCTTTTTTCAGCCATTTTGCATTTTCATCAATTAATTTAAAGTATTTATTAGTTGCAATTCGCTTTTTACTGTTGTTAATTACGTCATTAAAATTTTCGTAATTATTCCAAAGTGAATATGTTGCTGCCGGTACTTTATCATATTTTAACGGATTTTCTAAATCACGTTCTCCTATTTCCATATAGCTATATCTACTTGGTAACATAATATCAGAATGTACACCTTCTAATTGCGTTGAGCCACCATTTATTCTATAAAATTTCTGAATAGTCATTTTTAACGCACCAATATCTTCTTTTAAATTATGGTATCTGTTTAAGTCCAAAACACTTTGTACAGTTCCTTTACCATATGTTTGTTTTCCTCCAATAATTACAGCTCTTTTATAATCTTGCATTGCAGCTGCAAATATTTCTGAAGCTGAAGCAGAAAATTCATTTACCAAAATAACTAAAGGACCCTCCCATTGAATTTTAGGATCTTTATCTACTTTTATATCGGCCGCTTTATCTCTATATTTTACTTGTACTATAGGACCTTGATTTATAAATAATCCAGATATGTCAACAGCAGTTGTTAATGAACCACCACCATTATTTCTTAAATCAATTATCAAACCTTCAATATTTTCTTTTTTAAGGCGTTCAATTTCTTGCGCCATATCTTTTGTAGAATTACGGTAATTTTCTTCGTCAAAATCTATGTAAAACTTTGGTAAATCAATTATACCAAATGTTTTACCATCTTTTTTTACAATGCTCGATTTTACAAAAGTTTCATCTAATTCAACGACATCTCTAATAATTGAAATTACTTTAATAGCACCATCTACTTTTTTAACCGTTAACCTAACTTCAGTTCCTTTTTTACCTTTAATATATTGTATAGCATCCGTTAAACGCATTCCAACAATGTCTAAAGGTTCTTCACTTCCTTGTCCAACTTTTAAAATAATATCTTCGGCTTCTAATTCTCCTTGTTTCCAAGCTGGACCGCCAGAAACCAATTCGCTCACTTTAGTATAATCGTTTTTCTTTTGAAGTCTTGCACCAATACCTTCTAATTTTCCTGATATATCTTGGTCAAATCCTTTTTTCGCTATTGGATCGTAATAAGTTGTATGTGGATCAAATTCTTCTGAAATACAATTTACATATGTTGAAAACCAGTCTGATTGAGTTTCTTCATCTAACCTCATATAATATTCATCCATATTGGTTAGTGTAGTTTTTCTAGCCTCAATTTCTAATTCACTAAATGATTTTTTCTTATAGTTATTATCTTCCTTAAACTTATCATTTTCATCATTTTCTTTGTCGTAAAGTCTAGATAACGTACTAAATTTTAATTGTTTATTCCAATTAAGAATTATCTCATTTTTATTTTTAGAATAGGTTTTTTTATCGTAATCAACATCTAAAGATTCTTCAGTATTAAAGTCGAAACTATTTGCTAAAATTTCTTTATAGTAAGTTTTAGATTCTTCAGTACGTTGAATAAAACGTTCATGAACTAAGCTAAAAAAGCTTAAATCTTCTTTTTTAATTTGATCATCGATATCAAACTTATATTTTGAAAACTCATCTATATCCGCTTGAATAAAATATCTTTTTGAAGGATCTAATCTATCAATAAATTTCGTGTATACATTCTCTGAAAACGTATCATTAATTTCATGTGGATGATAATGCCATTGCGTTAAAACATAATTTAAAATAGTGATTAAAACTTTATCTTTTGGATCTGTTTTTTCAACTTTTTTAAAACTTGTAAAAATACTTATTATTATAAGTATAGGTAATAAAATTTTGAGTTTTCTTATCATTTTCGTGAACTAATATTATTGATTTTTTTACTTTATGATAACTACTAAAATAATGCCATTGTTATAGCTAGGTGACTAATTTAACTTTTTTTTATAGATTCCACGAAAAACTTCAGATATTTTTGTGCCATCTTCGTTAAAAGTTTCCCATAGTTGGGTTACAGAGCCATTATTATTTTTAGTCCATCTTATTTGATTAAAATAATTATTGTTTTCTCCTTTTATAATATCACTTTTTAAAATCATTGAACCATTAATAAATTTACCTTTTAATTTTAAAATATATCCTGAATTATCCACCCAAATTTGATTCCAAGTGTTATCAGTTTTGTCGTAAAAATTAGTGCTTGTGCCCCTGTTTTTTCCTGAAGAAACCCACTTTTCCTGAATCACACAATTATCATAATGTTTACTTATTGAATTTGTGCCTACAAGTTTTTCATTAATGGTATAAACATCCCATTCACCAATCCAAAAATCGAATAAATTGTAATTTTCCTCACAGCAAGCACAATCTTTATTGATATTTTGAGCCATTATATTATTGATATTTAATAATTGAAAAAAAAGAAAAATCAATCCAATTTTACGCATAATCTGTTAGTTTATTATTTACAATAATAATGTAAAATATTGGCTATGGTACTTTACAAAATGTTAAAGTTTAATTTAATGAAACCAAATAAAATATAGTAGCTTTGTTATTTAATTATAAAAGATGAAAAAAAGACCTTTAATTTTAGTAACCAATGATGACGGTATAACAGCTCCTGGAATTAGAACTTTAATTTCGGTTATGAATGAAATTGGTGATGTAGTTGTAGTTGCTCCAGACAGTCCGCAAAGTGGTATGGGTCATGCAGTTACAATTAATGAAACGTTGTATTGTAACGAAATAAAGGTAGATGAAGGACCTCAAAAGGAATATAAATCTTCAGGAACACCTGCTGACTGTATAAAATTAGCGGTTAGTGAAATTTTAGACAGAAAACCGGATCTATGCGTTTCAGGAATTAATCACGGATCGAATTCATCAATAAATGTAATATATTCTGGGACAATGAGTGCGGCGGTTGAAGCTGGTGTGGAAGGGATCCCGGCTATTGGATTTTCGTTGTTAGATTATTCTTGGAATGCTAATTTTAATCCATTAAAACCTTTTATAAAACAAGTAGCTTTAAATGTATTGGAAAATGGATTACCAGATGGAGTTGTTTTGAATGTTAATTTTCCGAAAAATGAAACATTTAAGGGTATTAAAGTATGCAGACAAGCACGTGCTAATTGGGTTGAAGAATTTGATAAGCGTATAAATCCCCAAGGGAGAGTTTATTATTGGTTAACTGGTAAGTTTGTTAATATGGATAAAGGTGAAGATACCGATGAATGGGCATTAGCAAATAATTATATTTCCGTTGTGCCAGTTCAGTTCGATTTAACAGCACATCATTTTATTCAAAATTTAAATAGTTGGAATTTATAACTCAATTTTTATTTAAATGAAAAAAGAAATATTAATTGGTTTTTTAGTTGCTTTAATTGCGACAACTTTTGGCTCTTTTATATTTATTGAATTTTTTTCTAGATATGATTTTTATACAAGTTTAGATTTAATTAAGGAAGGGGATTTAGAGGGTAAAGTATTGATATTAGGTGCAATTGCTAACTTTTTTGTGTTTTTTATTTTCCTTAAGAAAAAACAAATTTATAGAGCTAGAGGTGTTCTAATAGAAACTTTTTTTATTGCATTTTTAGTTCTTTTATTAACTTTATTTTCTAAATAATTAAAGGATGAAGTATTATATTATTTCAGGAGAAGCATCGGGTGATTTACACGGATCTAATTTAATGAAGGCTTTGTTTTTGGAAGATAAACACGCAGAAATTAGATTTTGGGGTGGAGATTTAATGGCAGAAGTTGGAGGGACCCTTGTAAAGCACTATAAAGAAAGGGCTTTTATGGGTTTTGCTGAAGTTATTACGAATATTTCTACTCTATTAGGCTTTATTAAATTTTGTAAAGAAGATATTTCAAAATTCAATCCAGATAAATTAATTTTTATAGATAATTCTGGTTTTAACCTCCGCATTGCAAAATGGGCTAAAACAAATAATTTTTATACAATTTATTATATTTCTCCTCAGGTTTGGGCAAGTAGATCTGGCAGAGTTAAAGATATAAAACGCGATATTGATGAAATGTATGTAATTCTTCCGTTCGTTGAAGATTTTTACAAAAAACATGATTATAAAGTAACTTTTGTTGGGCACCCTTTATTAGATGCTATTGCAAACAGAAAACAAGCTAGAGAATCTGAATTTAGAAAAGAATACAATTTAGGCGAAAAACCAATTATTGCCTTATTGCCAGGAAGTAGAAAGCAAGAAATAACTAAATTACTTGCTGTAATGTTAAAAATGGCTGATAAATTTACGGACTATCAATTTGTAATTGCTGGTGCTCCGAGTCAAGATTATCAATTTTATCAACAATTTATTAGTAAAGAAAATGTAAAATTTATAAGTGACAGAACCTACGATTTATTATCTCTTTCATATGCTGCAATTGTAACTTCAGGAACTGCTACACTTGAAACGGCGCTTTTTAAGGTACCAGAAATTGTGTGTTATAAAACAAGTTGGCTTTCATATCAAATAGGAAAGCGTTTAATTAACTTAAAATATATTTCTTTGGTAAATTTAATTATGGATAAAGAAGTGGTTCAAGAATTAATACAAAACGATTTTAATGAAAAAACATTAGAATACGAGCTACATAAAATTTTAGACGAAGACATTAGAACTAAAATGTTTCTAAATTATTTTGAATTGGAGAAAAAATTAGGAGGGAAAGGAGCTTCTATAAAAGTAGCAAAATTAATTGTAGGCTAATTAAACTTTTAATAAATAAATTAATTTGCTATCATCTTTTGCGTAAAAATCAGGTAATTCAGCCATAAGTTTACATCCATAATTTTGGTAAAATTTACGAGTTGGGTCATATAATTTTCTTCCTGCAGTTTCTATCCAAATGTTTTTACCACCTAAATTTTTAATATCCTCTTCAACCATTTTTAGGACTATTTTTCCAATCCCACCACCTTTCTGATTTTGATGTACAGCAATCCAATACAAATCATAACTATCCACTGTACAAGGTGTTTTTCCATAACAAGCAAATGCAACTGGTTCATCATCTTTTTCAGCAATAATACAAATATAACCGCTTTGTTCTTCACCTTTAATTAGGTTTTCTTCTGCAAGTTCTGCTGCAATGTTCACTTCAAAATCATAAAAAAATCCAGTAGAGTTTAATATTTCTCTTACAGCATTAATATCACTTTTCTTTAATTGCCTTCTAAAGTTCATATTTTTTAATTTAAATCTGCCACAATTCTTTGTATCATTTCATCAACACTATAACCTGCGTAATTGTTAGCAGCTACAAAACCACTATCAGGTGCAATACACGGATTTCCATTTATTTCCAGAATATAAACATTATCAAAAGCATCTACCCTAAAATCAATACGTGCATAGCCTTTTAAGTTAAACGCTACCCAAGATTTTTTACAAATATCAATTAACTTTTCTTCAAGTTTTCGATTGCTTTCTAAAGTTCCAAAAGCTCTGTTTGTTTGCTTGTATTCTTCACTATCCTCGTTCCATTTTGCTTCGTACCCAACAATTTTTGGTTTGTCATTAAAATATTCGGAAAAAACAATTTCTGCAGGGGGCAAAACTTCCATCCCATTTTTAGCAGTTAACATACTTACATTGAATTCTCTTCCATCAATAAATTCTTCTACAAAATAATGAGAATTTGGTAATTGTTTAATTTTAAGAAACTTATCAGTTTCTGAAATATTAAAAATAAAATCGGTTGTAATACCAACTGAAGCTTCTTCCCATATAGGCTTTGCAATATATGTTTTTGATGGATTTAATTGATCAAGTTCATTAATGGAAAAAAAATCAGCTGTAGGAAGGTTGTTAAACTTCATTAGTTTTTTTGCTAAAACTTTATTTGTAGTTACAAATAATGCGTCTAAAGGAACACCTGAATAAGGAATTTTAAAAGCATTTAAAATGGCGGGCGTAATATAAATGAGTTCTCCTTTTTCAAAGGCTGCTTCAACGAGATTAAAAACAGCATCGGGTTTTTCTATTTTAACACTTTCTAAATCATCTAATAAATTGTTACCTACAGTTAAGCATGTAACCTTATAATTCAAATTTTCGCAGGCAGTTTTTACTAAATCTCTTTGATTAATAACATCGAGTTCATCAGGATTATTTGAAAATACTTGGTTGTGAAGAATAACAATCTTTTTTTTCATGAATTGAAATTTCTTTTTATTGCAGATTTCAATATTTCATTAATAATTTCTTGATATGAAACATTGTTTAAACTACAAAGAATTGGTAAATCTGAAATGACAGGATTCAACCCAGCTAAAGGATTTACTTCAATAAAACTCATTTTTCCAAAGCGATCAATTTTAACATCAACTCTGCCGCCATCCAGACAATTTAAAGAATTCCAAGATTTTAAAGCTACTAATTTACATTGTTCTAATAAATCTCCAGTAACTGCAACATAATCTATATGACCTTCAAAATTTTCTTTGTTTTCATACGAATAAAAATTATGAGTGTCTTCCTTATACACAATTTCCATTGCCCCAGGCACAAAAGCATCTTCACCACTTCCTAAAACACCCACGGTAAATTCTCTGCCAGGCAAATACTCTTCTATTAAAACAGGTTGATTAAATTTTGATAATAAATTTGAACAAACTTGCTGTAAATCCTCGACTGAATTTATAACAGATTTAGTATCAATACCTTTTCCAGTTCCTTCTGAAATTGGTTTTGCAAATAGGGGATATTGAAGGTTTATTTTTTGAATATCAGAAAGTTGAGAAACAACATGAAATGCTGGTGTATTAACACCACTTTCTTTTACAATTTGTTTTGCAAATGCTTTATTTAAAGAAATACCTAAAGTTACAGGGCCTGAAAATGCATAAGGTATTTTGTAGGCGTCAAGTAGGGCTGGAACTAAAGATTCACGACCTTCACCATACAACCCTTCAGCAATATTAAAAACTAAATCCCATTTTTTTCCTTCCAAAAGAGCTTTCATTAAACTTTGAGCATGTCCTATGCGTTCAGTTTCATATCCAGCTTTTTGAATAGCTTGTTCAATGCCTTCAATGGTACTTTCTTTGTCAAATTCAGCTGTCTCTTCCATAGAATAACCTTGGTTCAAATAATCTGATCTAAGGTCATAAGTTAATCCAATTTTCATTTTTTAAGTTTATTGTTTTTTAATATTCTAGTTGACAAATATCCATCAAAAAAATTGCGAGCATTTATACCTAGCGTTCTGTTTTTATAGCCCCCTTCTTGCACAAATAGTATTGGGAAAGGAAGTTTTCCAAATTCAGAACCGTTATTTTTAAAATCGGAAGCTTTTAATGACCAAGTTCCTGTGGGATCACCTTTTGCAGGATCAAATCCTATACTTACAATTAAGTAGGCAGGATTAAACTCCTTAATAACTTTTAACGCTTTTTTAAGGTGAATAAGATATTCTTCTCCTGTTAATGTTTCTTTAAGAGGGTAATTTAAATTGAAGCCCTGTCCTTCGCCTTCTCCTTTTTCATCAGCAAAACCTGAAAAATAAGGGTATGCAAAAGAAGGATTTCCGTGTATTGAAATTGTAAAGACATCCTTTCTATCGTAAAATATTTGCTGTTGACCGTTTCCATGGTGGTAGTCAATATCTAAAATGGCTATTTTTCCAAATTTCGAAAGAAAATTTGCAGCAATTGCTCCATTGTTGAAGTAACAAAACCCACCAAATACATCACGCTCAGCATGATGTCCAGGAGGTCTAATTAAAGCATAAGCTGTATGGTAGCCTTCCAATAATAATTCAGCTCCTGTTAATGCACAATTTACACCTGAATGAGCAGCCAAAAAAGCATTTTTGTTTAATGGTGTAAAAGTATCAATGCAATAATAACCAGCTAATACTGTGTAATCGCTTGGTGGACGCGTGGCATTTCGAACAGGAAAAACATATGGATAAATAGATTTTCCAGGAGGAAGTTTATCACAAACCGATTTAAAATAATTGAAATATTTTACATTATGTACTTGAGTAATATATTTGTCAGGATAACCTCTTGAAGGTCTTGTTTTAAAAGCATTTAATTTTATAATTTCTTTATAGATACTACCAATTCTTATCGGAGATTCAATATAACCAACTTCTTTTATATGGTGAATATCGTGTTTATCATTAATTATTAAGGCTATTTCATCTTTAACGGCAGCTCTATATTCAATAGGTCTTTCTTTAACCAGGTATTTGAAATCTCTTAAATTTATTGGATTGTCTTTAATTGAAGAAATAATCATTTTAATATAATCTTCAGGACAATATTTAGGGTATTTACGTTCTAAAATTGCTCTCACAATTTTTTTAGCATCAGTTGAAGAAAGTCTGATGTCATTTCCTAAATCATCAAAAACAAGATATGGCGGGCAATCATCTTCCGGATTGACGTTTGTTTCGTATTTGGTTCCAATAATTGGGCGAGCTCCATAGCGTTCATAAAAAGCCAATCTAGCCTGATTTTGTTTGATTTCAGATTTGTCCTTACATAAGTTTTCATCATCTGGCAGGCATTCCATAAAAATACCTAGTGATTTATTCATTTGGGCTTCTTCTCTTAAGCGCTCATAAATTGCGCCACCAACACCTGAAGATGTTCTGCCAGGTTTTACAGCTATATAATCTAAATAAAAGAAGTTTTTATCAGGCATATAAAATAAGATAGCAAATCCCTTTACATTAGACTTCCCATCTTCAGCGACAAATAAATTTGACGAAAATTTGTATTTCAAAGGATCTTTCATTTGCTCCAAAATCTCATTTATTTTATCCTCCTTTACGGTAGGAAAATGAGTTCTTAGAATACTGAAAACTTGATTTATTGCTAAATCATTAGATGGTAGATGCGGGTCGGTAATTTTTCGAATTTTAAAAATTGCCATTATTCTGGATCGTAATATTTATAGATTTTTCCTTCAAAATTTTTCATTACAACATAATCGCCTTCACGACCTTGGTAATATTCTGGTAGCAAAGGAATTTTACCGCCTCCACCTGGGGCGTCAACCACAAAATGTGGGATTGCATATCCGCTTGTAAATCCACGTAACCCTTGAATTATTTCAAGTCCTTTACTTACAGGGGTTCTAAAATGTGAAGATCCAGGAATTGGATCACATTGGTAAATGTAGTATGGTTTAATTCTAGACATTAATGCTTTGTGCATTAAATCTTTCATAATGCTAACTTCATCATTAACTCCTTTCAATAAAACAGTTTGGCTTCCCATAACAATACCTGCATTTGCAATTCTAGTACACGCTTCTTTCACTTCAGGAGTAAATTCATCAGGGTGAGTAGTATGAACACTCATAAAAATAGGGTGGTATTTTTTAATCATATTTACCAGATTATTCGTAATTCGTTGTGGTAAAACCATAGGAACTTTTGTTCCCATACGAATAATTTCTAAATGTGGAATGGCACGCAATTCTGATAATAAATATTCTAATTGCTTATCTGGTAATGTTAATGGATCTCCACCAGAAATTACAATATCTCTAATGGTGGGTGTATTTCTTATATATTGAAGAGATTTTTCCCAAACTTTAAAACTGTATGATTTTTGATCTTTTGTAACCATACGAGAGCGGGTGCAATACCTACAATAGACTGAACAAAATCCAGTAGAGAGCATTAAAACTCTATCTGGATAACGATGTACCAAATTTTCAGTAGGACACATTTTTTCTTCATGTAAAGGATCTTCCTCTTCGCCTTCTGAAACTATAAATTCAAGTTTAGAAGGTACTACAGATTTTATTAATGCGTAATTAGTTGGTTTCCCTTCAAATAGACTGGCATAATATGGTGTAATTCTAAGTGGTAATTTTTTAGCATTAGTTAAAAAATCATCATCATCACTAATGCTACTTATGTCTAAAATTTTTGAAAGTTTATCAAAACTGGTATAACTATTTTGAATTTGCCATTTCCAGCTGCTCCATTTTTTATCAGCTACATTTGGAAAATAAGTATTGCGAAAATATTTTGAAGATTCACTGATTATGTCAAAGTCTGAATTTAATAATTCAGCTTCAGAAAAGATTTGTTTATTTATTGAATTTGTTGTTAAAACAAGTTCGGAAGAAGATAAATTCTGTTCAAGTGGAGGCTCGTATTCTTCTTGTAATAGCTCATTCATAGTTTAATAAATTAAAGTTAAATTAACAATCAAAGTTATGAATTATTTCACTTGAAATGTGAAAAATTATTTTTTATTTCATAATATATTAAAAATGATAAATCAGAATATATTTTATTGAATTTAAATGAGTTAAATAATAGTATTCATCTGGAAAAATATTGAATTTGGTTAAAAATAAAACGCTAAAAAAATTATTTTTTTAGCGTTTTAAAAATATGTTTTATAAGGGAATATTATTTACAGATAGCTTCTAAAGTATCTTCAATATCACCAGGTGTACTCATAATTTTCATAAATGTGCCCATTGTTAATTCTGGCCAATGCAAAGCAATTCTATATTTTCCATGCAACATGGTTGCTTCGTTACCTTGTAAAATAATTTCATAAGGTAATGCTGCAACATGAGCTTCTCCAATTTTAGGTAAAAAATGAGCTTCTCCATCTTCATTACTTTGTAAACCAACACCAAAAACTGCTACTTTTTCAGATTGATATACGAGTTTGAATACTTCAACTGTATTCCCTTTTTTAGCATTTAAATTGGAGGTTATTGTTTTTAAACCTTCTTCAAATGATGAAAATTCATTTAAAGTTACTGGATCCGAAAAATAAGGCATCATAATTTTATAATGATATTTGCCTAATTTTTTTGCTTCAACAGTGCCTCCAAAAGGCGTGAATTCATCTCCAACGGCTGATAAACTTGATTTTAAATCTGCACTAAATTTTTTGAAAGTGCTTACAAATGTGTTGTAATTATCTCCTAAATATGCTCTTAAAATATAGTCTGGGTTAGTGTATGAAACGGTTGTTTTTCCATTTTCTTCAACTAATCCAATTTTAAAAGTTGCTGCTAAAGCACCTCTATCGGTAATCTTTATTACGGTATTTTTTAAGTCGTTTCTAGTAAAAGCAATAACTTTTAACGTTTTTTTGTTTGAAGGGTTATAAGTTCCTAAAATTGTAAAGTTGTCATTTTTTAGTACATCAATTACCTTTTCAGAAATTTGATTAATGCTTTCAGAAGATTCTGTAACTTTTATATAAGGAGCAATTTCCTGCGCAAAAGCGGTTATGGAAATAAACAATACTATTAAATTAGTAAGAATAAATTTTTTCATTTTTTTCATTTTTAATATACATTCAAAATTAGGTTATATCCTTACTGATGTTTATGATATTAATCAGTGTATTATGTAACATTTGTTGCAATTTTAAAAAGGAATAAATGATAGAACCCGATTTAATTATTTTTTGTAGTTTTATAGTGCTATGATAAAGTTTTTAAAGTTTGTGCCTGTACAACTTACTTTCTTTCTAATTATCGGTGTTTTAATTGGTAATTATTTTACTTTTCAACCAATTGAATTGGCACAATTGTCTGGAGCCCTAGTAGTTGTTTTTATTGCCGTTTATGTTTATTCAAACAAGAAGCTTAAACCTGTTTTTTTATATGTATTTATAGCCTTTGTAATAGTTTTTATTATTGGTATTAGTAGCATAACTTATAAAAAATCAATTAATAAATATCAGCACTATTCTTATACATCAAAATTTCAGCCTAAAACGGAGTTATTGGTAACTATTTTAGTTCAAAAGGTTTTGAAACCATCAAGTTTTTATAATAAATATGAAGCTTCCATTGTAATGATTGAAGGAGAAAAAAGTATTGGTAAAATACTCGTTAATTTTCAAAAAGACAGCCTTAAAAAGTTATTGAAAGTTGATGATTTACTAAATGTAAATACTTCAATATTAGATATTAATGAGCCTTTAAACCCTTATGCTTTTAATTATAAAGAATATTTGCAAAATCAACAAATCCTTCATCAGATATATGTTAAAAGCAATCAAGTATTAAAACTTCCATCAACTACATATTCTCTAAAAGGAATTGCAGCAAAATTTAGAGAAAAAATAAACATTTCATTAATAAATTATGGATTTAAGGATAATGAATTAGCAGTTGTAAATGCATTATTATTAGGACAAAGACAAACTATTTCCAGTGATTTAATTGAAGATTATTCAGATGCTGGAGCCATACATATTTTAGCAGTTTCTGGTTTGCATGTAGGAATTATTTTATTAATACTTACCTTTTTATTTAAACCTTTGCACAGGTTTAAAAAAGGAAAATTAATTGCTAGTATTCTAATAATTTGTTTGTTATGGATGTACGCAATTATTGCGGGTTTATCAGCCTCAGTTGTACGAGCAGTTACAATGTTTACTGCAATTGCGGTTGGTATGCATTTAAATAAACCTTCAAATACTTATAATACTTTAGTAATTTCAATGTTTTTTTTATTGCTGTTTAATCCATTTTATTTATTTGAAGTTGGTTTTCAGTTGAGCTATTTAGCGGTTTTTTCAATTGTTTGGATTCAACCAAAAATCTATAATTTATGGGTTTCAAAATTTTGGTTTCTACGAAAATTTTGGCAACTTTTTACAGTTTCAATTGCAGCGCAAATAGGAGTTTTACCGTTAAGTATTTTTTATTTTCATCAATTTCCTGGGTTGTTTTTTATTTCAAATTTGGTAATAATTCCTTTTTTAGGATTTATTCTGATATTTGGAATTGTTACAATTTCGCTTTCTCTTATTGATTTTCTACCTCAATTTTTGGCGGATTTATTTAAATATATAATACAATTAATGAACAATTTTGTTGAATGGATTGCCAATAAACATTATTTTGTCATAAAGGATTTATCGTTATCATATATTTTAATGATTGGGTTTTATATTTTGATTTTAGTGCTAATTAAATGGACTGAAAAGAAAAACTATAAACGTTTGGTATTTGTTTTAGTTGCTTTTATAGGAATTCAATCAATTGTTATTTTTGAAAAAAGAAATAGGGAGAATACAAATGAATTTATTGTTTTTAATGAAAATAGAACTGCTGTTTTGGCTACAAGATATGGAAGTGATTTATTTGTTTATTCAAAACAAGATTCACTAAATAATTTATATAGTATTCAATCTTATTTATTGGGAACTGGGTTAAAGAATAAGTTTAATTATAAAGACATGAATAATATTTTCAAGTTTAATAATGAAACCATTCTAATAATTGATAGTTTAGGATTTTATAATTATAAAAGTATTCAACCTACAATAATTGTTTTACAAAATTCACCTAAATTAAATTTAGAGAGGTTATTAGAATTACTTCAACCAAAACTTGTTGTTGCAGATGCATCAAATTATAAAAGTTATATTAATAATTGGGAAAGTACTTGTATAAAAAATAAAACTCCTTTTCACAATACCTTGCAAAAAGGAGCTTTTATAATAAAAGAATAAATTAATTACTCTTTAAATTCATAGGTGAAATTAGCTTGATAGTCTTCCCAATCACCTTGTTGTGTTAAAGTTTTATAAGCATCAGTTTTAAATAGTTTTAAGTATAATTCTAATTGCTGAGGTGTTTTATAACCTGGTAATGGTGTAATAAAATTAGATTCTTCATCTAAAAATAAAAGAGTAGGATATGCTCTAATTCCAAAATATCCAGATAATTGATGAGAACTATTTCTTCCAGATTTATTTGGATTAAAATCTGGATTTGTAAAGGTGTTGCCTTTAAAATTTATGGTTTCGTTTCCTTCTGCATTAAATTTTACAGCATAATAATTTTCATTAACATAATCAGCAACATCCTTATTTTGAAAAGTATTTTTATCCAGCATTTTACATGGTCCACACCAAACGGTATATGCATCAACAAATATTTTTTTAGGTGATTCCTTTTGTGCAGCAACAGCTTCTTCAAAACTCATCCAATTAATTTCCTGAGCAGATATGGAAATGCTAAATAGGGTGATTGTTAGTATTAAAAATTTCTTCATTTTTATGCTATTTTTTATAGTTTGTACTTTACTTTTGACGCAAAAACGTTGCCAAAATTACAAAGTTTATTTAAATTTATTTTACTCCGTGCATTAATTTCTTTAAAACAGGGTTTAACAGAATTGCAATTACTCCAATAATAATTGGTACAAATGTGAAAATTAGAAAGAAGGTTGAGATATCATATTTGGTGGTAATATCATCAATCATAGATCCTAATTTGCCTGATGTTTTGTTACCAATTGCTAATGCTAAATACCATACGCCAAACATAAATGCAATCATACGTGGGGGTACTAATTTACTTACATATGAAAGTCCAACAGGTGACACACATAATTCACCAAGCGTATGAAATAAATAAGCTAAAATCAGCCAAATAATACTTACTGAAGCAGTTTTTGCTCCTTGCGGAATTCCGGACGCCCCATAAGCTAAGAAGGCAAATCCAATACCCAAGAAAAACAAACCGATAGCATATTTATTTGCAGGTTTTGGATTGTATTTACTTTCCCACCATTTTGAAAATAAGGGTGCAAATGCAATTATAAACAATGAATTTAAAATTAAAAACCACGTTGCAGGAATTTGAATTTCATTGTCTTTTTTTCTAACAATTGTTGCCGAAATATTTGTACTAATTAATTCGGCTTGCTCATCGGATAAATATTTAAAGTTTGTTCCTTTTTTATCTAAATCAATAATTGAAATTTTGTCATCTTTCACAAAATCATTTGAGGATCTTATTACTGTTGAATTATCAATTAAAACCGCATTTTCAGGTATAGTTGTTGCCACCGTTATGGCATAATCTTTTAAAATGATTTCTCCATTTTTATTAGTTTCAGAAACTTGATAAGTTTTATAAGAGATTTCATACGAATAGGTATTGAAGTTATTGTATATTTTCCAAACCACAATTGTCCAAATTAATACAAAACTAAACCCTAAAATTAAATTTGAAATAAAGTATTTTTTATAGGTTTGTTTAAATAACAAAAACAATACATAGGTAATAATTGCTATAGGAACTACGGTAATAATAATATCAACAATATTAAAAATTAATGCCGAATTACCTGATAAAACTCTGCTGGTATAGTCTTTTGCGAAAATACTCATAGAACCACCTGCCTGTTCAAAAGAAGCCCAAAAGAATATTATGAAAAAAGCAAATATTACAACAGCAAACATTTTATCTCTTGTAATACTACTATATCTAATTATTCTTGAGCCTAATAAAAACACAAATAGAATTAGCGTAATTATTATGGTTGTATTTGAAAAATCTGTACCACCAAAACTTAATAAGTTAAAGTCTCCAATTTTAGATAATGGATCGTTTATTACCCAAGTTAAACCTGCTATTGCAACAATTACGATTAATATCCTATCAATAATTGTAAACGGATTTAATTTGTCTTCAATTTCGGTATGATCATCAGCTTCAATAGTTTTATCTATTTTGTTTGGTTTTTTACCAACTTCTCCAAAAATGCCTTGAGCAAATAAAAATTGCAATAAACCTAATAACATAAAAATTCCAGCCAATCCAAATCCCCAACTCCAACCTAATATTTCACCTAAATATCCACAAAGCATAATTCCTAAAAAGGCTCCAGCATTTACACCCATATAAAATATGGTATAGGCACCATCTTTTTTCTCAGGAAAATCTTTATAAAGTATGGATATAAAGGAGGTCATATTTGGTTTAAAAAAACCAGTTCCAATAACTAATAAACCTAAACCTAAATACAAGAAAAAAGGGTTGGATTCTACGGCCATACTTGCGTGACCTAATGTCATAATTATGGCTCCAATAATAATTGCATTTCTGTTTCCTAAATATTTATCGGCTAAAGTACCTCCAATTATTGGTGTTAAATACAATAGGGCTAAATAGGTTCCATACAATGCTAAGGCATTTTCTCGTGGCCAATCCCAGCCTCCAATTCCAAGTGCACTAACTAAAAATAATACCAATAAGGCACGCATTCCATAAAATGAAAAACGTTCCCACATTTCAGTAAAAAATAATACAAATAAACCAGTAGGATGCCCTAAAACTTGAGTTTTAAAAAATTCGTTTTGAGATGAATTCATAGAAAAAAATATTTTAATTAAATCGCTTTTTCGGCTTTTTCTCTTGGTTTAATAACCATTTTGTCATAAATACTTAAGGCTAATATTGTAACTAATCCAATTCCAACAATTACGTACCATAATTTATTTGGATTATAGTTGTCCCATAGCATATTTGTTAGTTCCCAATGCCCCATTCCTAATTTTTGTTCTGCCAAAGCGAAAAATTCATTTTTTGAAAATGGCAAATCTAGACTTTCAATTTTTATACTGTTTTTAGTTGCAAATTCTTCAATTGAAGTTTTTACAGTCATCCAATCAATATTATCACCTTTTACATTGAACGCATTTTGAAATTCATCAATAGACATATTAAGTACACCAGAATATTCGTCGATAAAACCTTCTTTACTTAAAACTTTTGGCATTTCAATATTTCTTTGACCAAGTTCAGTTTGAAGCAGTGTTAATTTATCGGACCATTTTTGGTATAAATTACCGGATATTAACTTCGTTAAAAAGTTACCAGCAGCAACAGGTAAAAAATAAGTTCCCTGGTATAAAGCTTCCTTTCCTTTAGGTGAAATTAATGCAATAAAAGATGAAAATGTTGGATTTGTTGCCATTTCACCAACTGCAAAAATAACTGTACCAATAATAGTAAACATAAAATTGTTGGTGTAAAATGTAATTCCAACACCAATAGCGGCAATAATAAACCCTCTAATCATAGCGCTTACATGTCGCATTTTAGTAACAAAATAAGACACAAATATTTGTAAAAATACAATCATTAAGGCATCAATATTTGTAAACCATTCAGCTTTTACCTGACCGCCTTCTGTTAAGGTATTCGCTAAAAATGGAAGGTTTTCATTAATCCAATTGCTCATAGACGAACTATCAACCCAATCTGTAATAAAGTTAGGAAGTGTGTAAAATAATTGATTGAACATCGTCCAAAAACCAACCATTAAAATCAATAATACTGTTAATCTAGTATCTTTTAAAGCTTCCCATATTTTAAACATAGAATCTTTTATAGCTTTTCCAATGGAGTCTTTTTCTACTTTTTCTCTTTCAGGTTCTTTAAAGAAAAATAATAAGAAAATTAAATTGATCCCAATTACAATAGATGCTTGAATAAATATTAATTTCCATCCATAGGTTGTTCTTAAATAAGATGAGGATGCAGGTCCAATAAACCCACCAATATTTACCATCATATAAAAAATTCCAAAACCGAGTGTTCCGTTTTCTTTTGTGGTTGATTTTGTGATAATTGCTGAGGCAACTGGTTTAAACATTGCCGCACCAATAGCTACAAATAAAAACACAAAGTACATACTCCAATAGGTATTAACTTCACCCATTAAATAGTAACCTACTATTAAAATCACATACGCTATACTAAGAGATAATTTATAACCTATTCGATCCGCAATAACTCCTGTAAAGATAGGAAGTAAATAAAGCAACCCTGTAATATCAGACATTATATTACCTTTTTGAATGTGGTTAAAACCCAACCCGCCTTCATCTGTTGAGCCAACTAAATACATTGCAAAAAGTGTCCAAAAGCCATACCAAGCCCAACGCTCCATAAGTTCCATAAAACTACCTAACCAGAAGGTTTTATTAAAAGAACCAATTGTATGCGTGAACGATTTATTTTCTGTATTCATTATTTTTATTTTTTAGAATAAAAAAGCTCAAGTATGAAAATACTTGAGCTTTTTTAATTTATATTATTTATTCAGTAACATTTAATGTTTTTAATAATTTATACAACACCGTGCATTAATTTTTTAAGCGGTTTGTTAAAAAGTATAATTAAAACTGCAATTCCAATTAAAACAAACCCAAGTGTAGAAAATATTGATATATATTTATCCAAACCTTCTCCAGCCGTTAATACTTGACCACTATCTCCGTGTCCACCAGTTAATGCAGCAATTTGACCACCTAAATAGTTAGCAATTGCAAAACTTAAAAACCAAGCTCCCATTGCAGTTCCTGCAATATTTTTTGGTGAAAGTTTTGTAACCATTGAAAGTCCGATAGGAGATAAAAATAGTTCACCAGTTGTGTGTAATAAGTACAATACAACTAATGTAATTAATGGAACTTGAAAAGCTTCATTTACAAATTGTAATCCAATATTTGTAACTAAAAATCCAAGAGCCAATTGTAATATACCAAATGCAAATTTTAATGGAATACTTGGGTTTTTTCCAATATTAGAAAGTTTAACCCACATTACAGAGAAAATTGAACCAAAAACAATGATAAAAAACGGATTGAAAAACTGCGTCATAGAAGCAGGCATTTCCCAACCAAAAATACTCCTATCAACATTTCTGTCAGCAAATAGTGTTAATGAAGTTCCAGCTTGTTCAAAACAAGCCCAGAAAGTAATATTAATTAACATGAAAATAATAAGAGCTATCATTCTATCTTTCCAAATAGTAACTTTCTGTTCAGCATCTGCAGCAATACCTGCCTTAATTAAAGTGTATGAAATAAATAGGAATAGTCCAATTAAAATATAATCCATCCAACTATTTTGCAGAATTAAAAAGTAGCAAACAGGAATTAATAATAAGGATAAAATTCCAACCATATGTGCTTTTTTTAATGGTCCAAAAACTTTTTGATTTCCTTCTTCAGTAAACCCTAGTCCTTCAGCAGCTGCATAGTTATTTCTTCCGGTCCAAAATATAATTAAACCTAATAACATACCAATACCTGCTAATCCAAATCCATATCTAAAACCATATGTTTCACCTACATATGCAATTACAGTTGTAGCAAGTAATGCACCAATGTTAATACCTATGTAGAAAATAGTAAAACCTGAATCTCTTCTAGGGTCTCCATCTTCATATAGCTTTCCAACAATTGTAGAAATATTTGCTTTAAAATAACCATTTCCAACAATTAAGGCACCCATACCAATCATTAAAAATTGCTCAGAACCACCTAAAATTAAAAATTCTCCAATCGCCATTAAAATTGCACCTAACAAAACTGCATTTCTATAGCCAAGAAATTTATCAGCCATTTTTCCACCAAGTATAGGGGCAGCATAAACCAATCCGGTATAAGCTCCGTAAATAAGTGCTGCATCGGCATCACCTTTCATTAAAGATTTTACTAAATAAAGTGTTAATAATACTCTCATTCCATAGTAACAAACTCTTTCCCACATTTCTGAAAAGAATAGAGTCATTAACCCATTTGGATGTCCTTGCATTGATGATTTGTTATTCATAATTATAGTTTGATTTAGGTTTAAAGTAAGTTATTTATTGATTAAGCAGTTCTAATGTTTGTTTTTTGCTATTTAAATTTTCTTTGATAAATGTAGTCATTTTATTGTATAAATGTAATCTAGTATTTATGCCTCTATATATTCCGTGAGTTCTGTCCGGATAAATTGCCTGTTCAAAAGGTTTATTGGCAGCTATTAATGCATTTGATAAGCGCATTGTATTTTGCACATGCACGTTATCATCACCAGAACCATGTGCTAATAAAAAATTTCCTTTTAGTAAATGGGCAAAATTTAAAGGGGAGTTTTCATCATATCCGCTTGGATTTTCTTGAGGTGTTTGCATATACCGTTCAGTATAAACAGAGTCGTAAAAACGCCAACTTGTTACCGGAGCCACAGCAATTGCCATTTTAAAAACATCATTTCCTTTTAAAAGACAGTTGCTAGCCATAAATCCTCCATAACTCCATCCCCAAATACCAATTTCATTTTCATCTATATAAGGTAATTCACCTAGTTTTTTAGCCGATTCAATTTGATCTAAAACTTCGTATTTGCCCAATTCTTTATAAGTCATTTTTTTAAAATCCGCACCTTTAAAACCAGTTCCTCTTCCATCAACACAAACAATTATATAGTTTTGTTGCGCTAGATGTTGAAACCAATAATCATTTGCGCCATTCCAGCTATTACTAACTGATTGAGATCCAGGGCCAGAATATTGAGTCATGAAAAGGGGGTATTTTTTGCTGGAATCAAAATTTGTAGGTTTTATAATCCAAGCATTAAATTCACCATTATTTGTTTTAAGTGTAAAGAATTCTTTTTCAGATAAATTATATGAACCTAATTTATTTGAAAGGTTATTGTTATTTAAAGCTTCCTTTAATAGTTCACCATTTCCATTGTGAAGTGTGTAAATTGGAGGTGTATCTGCATCAGAAAAAGTATTGATAAAGTAGTCTAAATTTTTACTGAAAGAAGCACTGTTAGTACCGGAATCATTAGTTAATCGTTTTTTATTTGTTCCGTTTAATTTTATGGAATAAATAGTTCTATTAATTGATCCATCTTCCACTGATTGGTAATAAACGGTTTTTGTTTTTTCATTTACACCATAAAAATTGGTTACTTCCCAATTTCCTTTAGTCACTTGATTCATAAGTTTCCCTTCTTTTGAATACTGATAAATATGATTAAATCCATCTTTTTCACTTGTCCAAATAAAACTGCTATCTTCTAAAAAAGTTAAGTTGTCGTGAATATCTATGTATGCTTTGTCAGTTTCATTTAAAACTACTTTTGAAGTAAAATCTGAAGCATTTACAAAGTTTAAATTCAAAATATTTTGATGACGATTTAAAGTTGTTACACATATAATATTTGAATTATTTGTCCATTTTATTCTTGGAATATATTCGTAATCACCTAAATTTATTTTTGAAGTGTTTTCGGTTTCTAAATTGTAAAGTTGTAGCGTTACTTTGGCATTTTTTTCTCCTGCCTTTGGATATTTAAATACTTGTTGTTTTGGGTACAATTCGTTACCTACAATATCCATTGAAAAAGTTGGAACTTCACTTTCATCAAAACGTAAAAAAGCAATATTTTTACTATCTCCACTCCATTCAAAAGCTCTCACAAAAGCAAATTCTTCTTCGTAAACCCAATCACAAATACCATTAATTATGCTATTTTTTAATCCGTCTGAAGTTATTTGAGTAACACTACTAGTTTCTAAATTTTTAACAAAAATATTATTATCCTTCACATAAGCCACTTTTTTGCTATCTGGAGAAAAAGTAGGTTCTTGAATTTTATCAATGTCAATTAAATGTAATTTTTTTGAAGAAATATCATAAACATAATAAATACCCAAACTCGAATGTCTGTAAATTGGCTCAGCGTCTTTCCCTAAAACTAATTTAGTTTCATCATTGTTGAAATCATAGCTTTCAAAATATTTTAAATCAATTAAATCCTTACTATCTACGATGGTTTCAACTTTTTCTAAAGTTGCATAACTATATTTATCAATAGTTGAGCTGTTAGATATGTTATTGAAATTCAAGAGTGTATAAAAATCGCCATTCATAGAATTAAGTGAATTCATTCTTTCAGTTCTGAAGGAACCATCCCAAATTTCTTCAATTTCAATATCTTTTTTTTGGCCTGTAGCTAAAGAAGTTATTGCTATAAATAGGATAAGTATTTTTTTCATTATTTATGATTTCTTAAAATAAATGTCAAGTTTAAGAAAAAATTCGCAATATGAAACTGAAATAAATCATAAAAATTCACATTTAGTAATTTTAACGTTTTTTGTATATAATAATTTATCTTTGTCAAAACATAAAATTGGTATTATAATGTCTAAAACCATTAATGGGTTTTCAAAATTAACCAAGTTAGAAAAGATAGAGTGGTTAGCATCAAATTTTTTTAATAATGATGTAAAAGTGAAGCAAATTCTAATGCAATATTGGAACTCTAATCCTGTATTACAAGATTTGCACGATGATTTTATTGAAAATACAATTTCTAACTTTTATTTACCTTTTGGAATTGCCCCAAATTTTGTAATAAACGGGAAAGATTATACTATTCCCATGGCTATTGAAGAAAGTTCTGTAGTTGCGGCGGCTTCTTTGGTTGCTAAATTTTGGAGTACTAGGGGAGGTTTTAAAGCAAAAGTAATTTCAACTGTAAAAGTTGGACAAGTGCATTTTATGTTCAATGGAGATAAACTTGAACTTGAAAATTACTTCAATTCAAAAAAAGAGAATCTTTTTAAAGTTACAGAAGCGATCACCCAAAATATGAAAAAACGTGGTGGCGGAATTTTAGATATTGAATTGCGCGATAAAACTTCAGAATTAGAAAATTATTTCCAGTTGCATGTTACTTTTGAAACAATGGATAGTATGGGTGCTAATTTTATAAATTCCTGTTTAGAAGCTATTGCCAAAGATTTTGAAAAAGAAAGTATTCAGATAGTTATGAGTATTTTATCCAACTATGTTCCAGAGTGTCTGGTGCATGCAGAGGTAAGTTGTAAAGTTTCAGCATTGTATGCGGAAAACTCAGAATTATTTGCACAAAAATTTGTTCAAGCAATTCAAATTGCAAATGTAGAACCTCACAGAGCGGTAACGCATAATAAAGGAATTATGAATGGTGTTGATGCTGTTGTTATAGCTACAGGTAACGATTTTAGAGCTATTGAAGCCGGTGCACACGCGTACGCTGCAAAAGACGGACAGTATAAAAGTTTAACAAATGCTACTATTAAAAATGGTGTTTTTAAATTCTGGATTGAAATTCCATTGGCTTTAGGTACAGTTGGGGGATTAACTAAATTGCATCCTTTGTCTAAATTATCGTTAAAAATGCTTGATAATCCTTCAGCAAAAGAATTGATGGAAATAATAGCCGTTGCTGGTTTGGCTCAAAATTTTGCAGCGCTAAGGGCTTTAACAACTACTGGAATTCAAAAAGGACATATGAAAATGCATTTGACCAATATTATTAAACAATTAGGCGCAAGTGATGAAGAAAAGGCATATTTAATAGATTATTTTGAGCATAAAACCATAACCCATAATGCAGTGGTTGAAGCATATAATAAATTAGTAGGCGATAGCTAATGAAACAATTCTACAGCAACGGAAAATTATTAATAACAGGAGAATATTTTGTGTTAGATGGTGCAAAATCTTTGGCTGTTCCTGCTTCTTGTGGTCAAGATTTAATAGTTAAATCAATTAACGAGCCACAATTAATTTGGAGAAGTTTTACAAATACTAATGAATGTTGGTTAGAAGCAATTTTTGATTTACCAAAATTACGTTTAGTAAGTGCAGATTTTGAATCTGAATTAGATGGTGGAAATGATATATTAGCTGAAAAGTTAATGCAAATTTTAAAAGAAGTTAGAGCTATAAACACAGACTTTTTAAATTCGAAACAAGGTTTTTTAGTTGAAACTCATTTAACTTTTCCTAAAAGTTGGGGTTTGGGAACTTCATCTACTTTAATTAATAATTTAGCAAATTGGGCTGAGGTTAATCCTTATAAATTATTAGAAAATACTTTTGGAGGTAGTGGTTACGATTTAGCTTGTGCCAAACATAATTCACCAATTTTATATGCAAAAGTAGGGAAGGTACCTTTAATTGAAAAGATTGAATTTAATCCAAATTTTAAAGACCAGCTCTATTTTGTTTTTTTAAATAAAAAGCAAAATAGTAGAGAAGGAATTAAAAGGTACAAGGAACTGTCAACGAATAATTCCGCTGCTATTCAAAAAGTATCAGAGTTAACAGATGCCTTTATTAATTGTAATAATTTAATAGAGTTTGAAAAGTTGATGAAGGAACATGAACAACTTGTTTCAAAAACCATTAAACTAAAAATGGTTCAAGAAAAGTATTTCTCTGATTACTTCGGACAAACAAAAAGTTTAGGAGCTTGGGGTGGCGATTTTATTTTAGCTACTGGAAATGAGGATTCTACAAATTATTTCAATCAAAAAGGTTTTAAAACTGTTATTCCTTATCAAGATTTAATTTTATAATGAAAAAACTAATAATAATTGGAGGTGGAGCAGCAGGTTATTTTGCTGCAATTAATGCAGCAGAATTGAATCCAGATTTGGAAGTAGTTATTTTAGAAGGAAGTAACAAAGTACTTCAAAAAGTGAAGGTGAGTGGTGGTGGAAGATGTAATATTACGCACGCTTGTTTTATCCCAAATGAATTGATAGAATTTTATCCAAGAGGGAAAAAAGAACTGCGAGGCCCATTTCATCATTTTATGACAGGTGATACAATGGAATGGTTTGAAAAAAGAGGAGTTCCGTTAAAAATTGAAGATGATAACAGAATTTTTCCAGAATCAAACTCATCCCAAACTATTATAGATTGTTTTTTAGAAAGTGCTAAAAATGTAGGAGTAATTTTAAAAACAAGTACCAGAGCCGATTCAATAGAAAAGAAGGATGAACAATTTATTGTAAGAACAAATAATGGAGAATTTATTGCAGATTTTGTGGTAATTGCAGCGGGAAGTAATATTAAAGTTTGGAATATGATAGAAGAATTAGGTCATTCAATTATTAAACCAGTTCCTTCATTATTTACATTTAATATTGTTGATGAACGCTTAAAAGATATTCCTGGAATTTCGGTTCCAAAAGCTTTTGTGAAAATTTTAAATTCAAAATTAACCGAACAAGGCCCATTATTAATTACTCATTGGGGTTTAAGCGGACCAGGGATTTTAAAATTATCAGCTTGGGGAGCATTGGAATTGTTTGAGAGAGAGTATCAGTTTGAAATTGAAGTAAACTGGATTTCTAAAAAGTATCTAACAGTTTTGGAATATTTAAAATCTGAAAAGAAAAAGAGTTCTAAAAAGCAAATTATATTGCGCACTGTTTTTGAAGAAATTCCAAAACGTTTATGGGAAAAATTTGTTGTTGCTGCCCAAATTTCTGTAGATTCTCAATGGGCGCAATTAAGTAATAAACAATTGGAAGATTTGGCAAAACAATTAACACAAAGTGTTTTTAAAGTGAGTGGTAAAAGCACCTTTAAAGATGAATTTGTTACAGCTGGAGGTGTTGATTTAAAAGAAATAAACTTCAAACGATTTGAAAGTAAATTACATAAAAATCTATTTTTTGCTGGTGAAGTTTTAAATATTGATGCTTTAACTGGAGGTTTTAATTTTCAAAATGCCTGGACTGGAGGTTGGATTGTTGCAAATTCTGTAAATAATTAAACTAATTGTCCGCGATGCGGTTTTAAAGCATCTCTAAAAATTTTCATATCAACTTCATCTACGATTATAAATGCAATGCAATGCATTCCAGAAATTAATGCGAAGTTTACTTCGTAAAAATGCAATTTTTCAATCCCAGCAAATTCTTTTAAATGAATACAATGATGTTCAGCTGTTTTATGTGAAGTTGGGCCTCTAAAATCCCATATAAGTTTGAGTTTTCTTTTCAAAATAAATACTATTAATGACTGATATAAATTAGTAAGTCACCTTTTTCAAAGGAAATTAATACATCATCATCACTAGCTTTATTTCTTGTTCCAATGCGTTCTCCAAAAGACAAAGTTTCATTATTTAAGGGATACATTAAACCTTTTGTAACAATTCCATTTGCTGTTGGGAAGGGGATTAATGAAATATTTTTTCCTTTTACATTGGTAAGTATTATGCTGTCTTCAATAAAAAAATATTTACCAAAATCATCAAAAAAAGAAATGGATAAACCCAATTTCCATTGTAATGCAGTACTAATATTTCCTAAAAAGTGATCATGTTCTTTGCCACTTCCACCATAAACATCAATGTGAGAATAGCCACGTTGTTTTAAAATTTGTAAGGCTTTTTCAAAATCTGTAAATTCTTGATTTGGAGTTTTAATAACTTCAACAGTTGTTGGTATAGTTTTAATAGAGTCTAAATCTCCAGTTACTAAATTTGGCGTAATATTTTTGGCTTCAAAATAATTATAAGCACCATCTATTGCACAAACAATATCATAATTACCTAGGTCGGGAAAAGTTGAAGGTTCCGAGCCGTTGAGTAAAATAAATGCTTTTTTCGAATTCATCGAAAGCAAAAATAATGAAAAAGAAAGATTAATTATAAAATAAATTTTATAAACAGCAATAAATCGTTGGTCTAAATTAATTAGCACCAACGATTTTAATAAGGATTACTTTTGTAAGATGTTTAAAATTATTATTCCAATTCTGGCAATTAAGAAAACAAACATTCCAAATAAGGGTGAAAGTATAGCAATTTTAAGTCCACCTGCTAAAATAGCAGGGGATATATCACCTGCTGCCTCAATAGCATCAAATGCTCCAATTAAACCTAACATTTGACCTAGAAATCCCCAAACCAATACAAATAAACTTATGGAACTAACCAATGTTATGGTTTTGTCACGTGTTAAAGGTTTTAAAAATCCTCTTATTAATAACGCAATAATTACAATTAATAAAATTAAAGTGGTGTACATAAATAATGGTCCACCTTCATTTAATCTGCCAAAAAACGGATTCCCAACTAAAGGAACAATGGTTTGAAGTAATAACATAATATGATTTTTTAAAATTTATAAGTCAAATATAATTTGATAATTAATCAATTAATTTTATTTGCGATATTTAACAAGAAATTTACGATAATCAACTGATTAAATGCGGATTTTGTGGAATAAAGTCTAAATCTTGTCAAAAGCAGTTGAATTTTCGATTTCTGTCGATAAAATAAATGTAGCTTTAACATTGATTTGTATATTGTACTTTATGAATAATAAGAGTGGCATTTTTAAATACCTTTTAACCATAATTGGTCATATACTATTTTGGTTAGTTATCTATTATTTTTATGCTTATTTTTTGGGATTTGGTAGTTCAAATACGGAATATGTAAATTTGTTTTCTGGCTTTTTAATGCCTGTAACTATTTTAATTAGCTACTTTTTAATTTACTATTTAATTCCAAATTACCTTCTCACTAAAAAGTATAAAAGTTTTATAGTATACAGTGTTTACACATTTATTGTTTCGGTTTATGTAATAATTTTATCAATTTTATATGGATTGCTTTATTCGGAGGGATTTAAAGAAGTTGGGACAGAACCATTAACAAAAACATTGCCTTTTATAATTTTAGGAGTTTATTTTGTGGTTTTAATTGTGGTTTCAATAAGTTTAATAATGCATAACTATAATTCAATAGTTAATAATGAAAACCTCAAGAACAAAATATTACAAACACAATTGCAAATAAAAGATCAAGAATTGCGATTTTTGAAAATGCAAATTCACCCTCATTTTTTGTTTAATTCATTAAATACAATTTATGGTTTTGCTTTGAAAAAGAAGGATGAAGCTCCAGAAATGATTTTAAAACTATCTAATTTGTTAGATTATATTCTATATCAAATTGAAAAACCACAAGTATTGTTAACCGACGAAGTAAATCATTTATTAGATTATGTTTCGCTGGAGAAAATGCGTTTTCACGATACTTTAGAAGTGAAAACAAACATTGAAGTTTCAAATAATACTATTCAAATAGCACCAATGCTCTTAATTCCGTTTGTTGAAAATGCTTTTAAACACGGAGATATTATAAATGGAAGTTTAAAAGTTTCTATTCAAATTAAAACTGAAGGAAATGTATTGTTTTTCGAAATTAAAAACACATCAATAAAAGAGAATAAAATCAATAATGGAATTGGATTGGAGAATATTGCAAAACGTTTGGAAATGCTGTATCCCAATTCACATACTTTAGAAATTAGTCAAACAGCAAATCACTTTAAAGTGAATTTAACTATTAATAACTTAACACAATTTAAAAATGGGTAAAATAGTAAATTGTATTGTAGTTGATGATGAACCAGTTGCACGTGAAATTTTAGAAAATCATTTACAAAAAGTGGCCGCTGTAAATGTTGTTGCAACTTGTAAAAATGCTATTGAAGCTTTTAATGAAATTAATTCCAACAAAATAGATTTAATATTTTTAGATATAAATATGCCTGAAATTTCAGGACTTTCCTTTGCTAAATCAATCAATAAAAATATAAAAGTCATTTTTACAACAGCGTATAGAGAATACGCCATTGATGGTTTTAATTTGCAAGCCGTAGATTATTTGTTAAAGCCAATCTCGTTTGAGCGCTTGTTACAGGCAGTTAATAAATATTTAGGTGAAAACCCTTCTGAAATTATTGAAAATTCTTCTGAAATTATTCCAGATAAAAGTGATTTTATTTTTGTGCGTTCAGATAGAAAAATGATTAAAATAAATTTTTCTGAAATAAATTATATAGAAAGCTTTAGTGATTATATCAAATTTCATTTAAATGATAAAATAATTGTTACCCGCGAAACTATTTCCAGTATTGAAGCCAAATTGCCTAAAAATGAGTTTTTAAGAATTCATAGATCGTATATAGTATCAATTTCCAAAATTGAATCGTTTACTAATGAGTTTATTGAAATTCATAAAAAAGCATTGCCATTAAGCAGAAGTTATAAGAAGGAAGTGTTATTTAGGTTAGAAAATGTATAAAAATTTTGTTTTACATTTTTAATTAAATATTAAACAGTATATTTGAAAAAATTTTGTAATTTGACTGAAATCGATTTTATTTTATCTGAATTTGATATTTCAAAAGTAACAGAAGGAAGGGTAACTTGGAAAACGCCAAGTAACATTGCCTTGGTTAAATATTGGGGAAAACAAGAACCTCAAATTCCTGAAAACACCTCTATAAGTTTTACGTTGGACGCCTGTTTTACATTAACAACTTTAGAGTATAAATTACGCACGGTGGCTGAGCAAAGTAGAAGCCATAATTTCGAAGTTTATTTTGAAGAAGAAAAAAAAGACAGTTTTAAACCAAAAATTGAAACATTTTTTAAAAGAGTTGAAAAATATGTTCCTTTTTTAAAGGAGTATAATTTTGTTATTAAGTCACGAAATTCTTTCCCACACAGTAGCGGAATTGCTTCCTCTGCAAGTGGTATGAGTGCTTTGGCATTGTGTTTTATGAGTATTGAAAAGAAGTTAAATCCAGAAATGACAGATGCTTATTTCAATAAAAAAGCATCTTTTTTGGCTCGTTTAGGATCTGGAAGTGCGTGCAGAAGTGTTGAAGGTGAATTAATTGTTTGGGGAAATCATTCAAAAATCGAAGGTAGTTCAGATTTGTTTGGTGTGAAATTTCCTTTTCAAGTTCACAAGAATTTCAAAAATTACCATGACACTATTTTATTGGTTGATGAAGGTGAAAAACAAGTTTCAAGCACTGTTGGGCATAAATTAATGCACAATCACCCTTTTGCAAAACAAAGATTTGTGCAGGCAAATGAAAATATTTCAAAAATTTCAGAAGCACTTCAAAATGGGAATTTAAAGGAATTTATTGTTATTGTAGAGAGTGAAGCATTGAGTTTACACGCGATGATGATGACTAGTAATCCTTATTTTATTTTAATGAAACCCAATACATTGAAAATAATTAATAAAATTTGGGAATTTAGAGCAAAAACTAATAGTAATATCTGCTTCACTTTAGATGCCGGTGCAAATGTACATGTGTTATTTCCCGAAAATGAAAAGGAAAGTGTTAACAAATTTATAATAAATGAGTTAATTCAATTTTGTCAAGAAAATCATTATATTTGCGATAGAATTGGATTAGGTTCAAAACTAATATCCAATATTTAAATTTTATGAAAGGACCACTTTTTTACGCGAAAATTTTACTTTTTGGGGAGTATGGAATTATAAAAGATTCCAAAGGTTTGGCGATTCCTTATAATACATATCAAGGCGCGTTAAAAAAGTCTAAAAATCTATCAGAACAGTCAAAAAAATCAAATGAAAACTTAAAAAAATATTTTGTTTATTTAGCTGGTTTGGATACAACTTTGGTGACTTTTAGGTTAGCAAAATTCAAAAAAGATATTGAAGAAGGTATGTACTTTGATTCCAGTATTCCACAAGGTTATGGAGTTGGTAGCTCTGGAGCGTTAGTAGCTGCTGTTTATGATAAATATGCAAATGATAAAATTACTGTTTTAGAAAATTTGACAAGAGATAAATTGTTGATATTAAAACATATTTTTTCTCAAATGGAATCATTTTTTCATGGGAAAAGTTCAGGGTTAGATCCTTTAAATTCGTATTTAAGTTTACCAATATTAATAAATTCAAAAGATAATTTAGAGCCAACAGGTATTCCGTCTCAAAAAGAAGGAAAGGGAGCTGTTTTCTTATTAGATTCTGAAATTATTGGAGAAACTGGTCCAATGGTAACTATCTTTATGAATAAAATGAAAAACGAAGGCTTTAGAAAAATGATTGATGAAGATTTTGCTAAATATACTGATGCTTGTATTGATGATTTTTTACACGGAGATATTAAATCTTTGTTTGGTAATGTAAAGCACTTATCAAAAGTAGTTTTAGATAATTTTAAACCAATGATTCCGGCTGCTTTTCATAAAGTATGGCAAAAAGGAATAGATTCTAATGATTATTATTTAAAATTATGCGGATCTGGTGGTGGAGGTTATATTTTAGGGTTTACTGAAAATTTTGAAAAAACAAAAACAATTTTAAAAGATTATAAGCTGGAACTGGTTTATAGATTTTAAAAAGAATAAATTACTACACATTGAGGTTTTACATTTCTTAACTGATTTTAAAACTTTATGATTATTACAAATGGATTTATTAGAGATATCTAAAAATAACAGTAAAAATAATCAACCTTTTTATGTTAAAATGTTGAGCCTATTTTCTGTGGTTAGAGGTTATAATATTTTACTTATAGTTATTGCTCAATATTTAGCATCAATTTTTATTTTTTCTCCTGAAAAATCTCTGAGATACGTATTGCTTGATATTGATTTGTATTTTATTGTTTTGGCTACAACTTGTGTAATAGCTGCGGGTTACATAATTAATAATTTTTACGATTTTGAAACTGATAAAATCAACAAGCCATTAAAATCTAAAATTGATGCAATAGTTAGTCAAAGAATTAAATTAAGAATTTATTTTTTCTTAAATTTTTTAGGTTTTTGTTTTGGGTTTTTAGTATCGTGGAGAGCTTCACTTTTCTTTTCTGTTTATATTTTTTTAATTTGGTTTTATTCTCATAAATTAAAAAAATATCCTTTAACAGGCTTGTTTTCAGCGGCTGTATTAGCATTATTACCGTTTTTTGCGGTATTTGTTTATTATAAAAATTTTTCTGAAATTATTTTTACCCATGCTGCCTTTTTATTTTTTATTTTATTGATTAGGGAATTAATAAAAGATTTAGAAAGAATTAAAGGTGATTTTGTGAAAAATTATCAAACAATTGCAGTAAAATACGGAGAATATTTCACTAAAATATTAATTACATTTTTAGCGATATTAACATTGAATCCAATTTATTTTTTATTAAAATACCCAGAAATTGGAGGGATGAGATATTATTTTTATGCGAGTATAGTAGTATTGATTTTATTTGTGCTGTTTTTATGGTTTGGTAAAAATAAACGCCACTATGTATTGTTACATGTGGCGCTTAAAATTCTTATTTTAGCGGGTGTATTTAGTTTGGCACTAATAGATTATTCGGTAATAATTAATAGACTTTTGTCTAATTAAAATGATAGTTAATTTTTATCTAGATCACCTTGTTTATTGCTTTTAGCAACAACTACTCTTCTTCTTGTAGTATTATTTTGATTAGATATTTTTAAATCTTCCATTATTACATCACCTCTTTGTCTTCTATTTGATGTATTTTTTTCAGATTCACCATCAACGCCTTCAAATTTTGCGAAAAATGCACTAGAATTGGTTGAAGAATTATAAGGAGCTACTACTTTTATAGATTGTTTATTGTTGGATTCGCCTTTTACATCCATTAGTTTTATAAAACCAGCACTTCTTTTAGATGATTTATCATTGCTTTCTCCTGTTACTCCTTCAAATTTCACATATCCTCTCTTTTTAGATTTCTTTTCTAATAGTTCTTCAGCATATTTTCTTTTTTGGTAGAAACGCGCTGAATTTTTATCTGCAGACTGACCATCAAAGTCATCAATTTTTACATAAGGATTTACTTGTTTTGTGTTTTGGTTGTTAGCTTTAGTTTGAATTGTTTTCTGTGCAAACGTGATATTTGAAATCAATAAGAATGCAATAAATAGTTTAGTTTTCATAATTGTTATATTAAAAATTAATAATTGTTTTATACTACTATATACATTGTGTGCGGATATTGTTACCTTTTTAATTTATATATAGCTATTTATTAGATTATTAAAGGATTAAAGTTAATTTTGCAAAAAACTTAATAATGAATTCAAATAAAAACTCGTCGAGAGGACGACAACCAGGAAAAAAGAAACCTCAAAATACTTTTACGAAAAAGTTTGATAATAAAAAGAAATTTTCAAATGACCGAAGAGATAAGCCTTCTCAAAAACCAAAGCAAGCATCTAGTAATCCTGAAATTGATGGGATTCGTTTAAATAAATACATTGCAAACGCAGGGATTTGTTCTCGTCGAGAGGCTGATGTTTTTATCGCAGCTGGAAATGCAACAGTAAATGGAAAAATAGTTACTGAAATGGGCTATAAGGTTAAATTAACTGATGAAGTAAGATTTGATGGATCTCTAATAAGCCCTGAGAAAAAAAGATATGTGTTGCTAAACAAACCTAAAAATTTTATTACTACAATGGAAGATGATCGCGGAAGAAAAACGGTGATGGAATTGATAGGTAATGCATCTAAGGAAAGAATTTACCCAGTTGGTAGATTGGATAGAAATACTACAGGACTTTTATTATTTACTAACGATGGTGAATTGGCTAAAAAATTAACACATCCAAAACACAATATTCAGAAAATTTATCACGCTTCATTGGATAAAAAACTTTCTAATGCCGATTTAAATAAAATTGCTGAAGGGTTTATACTTGATGAAAGAAAAGTTATAGTTGATGAAATATCTTATATATTAAACCAGCCAAAAAGTGAAGTTGGAGTTAAAATTCATTCAGGTAGAAACAGAATTGTGCGTCGTATTTTTGAACATTTTAACTATAAAGTTGTAAAATTAGATAGAGTTATTTTTGCAGGTTTAACAAAGAAGGATTTGCCAAGAGGACATTGGCGTCATTTAACGGAAATGGAAGTTGTCAACTTAAAAATGATGTAGACCTACAATTCAATACTATTCGAAAAGTCAAGTTTTAACTTGGCTTTTTTTTATTTAAAATATTGATAATTAGTAGATTAAAAAAAATCAATTATTCATTTAAATTTTATTTTTTCATTAAAATTTTTTTATATATTTGAAAAACTCGTAATTCTAATAAGGGAATAGTTTTAACTTTTAATTTAGAATTATAATTTATTTATTATGAAGAGAATAATAGTAGATTACAAAAAATTAACTCCTGAAATTCTTAATCTGTTAGTGGAAAAATTTCCTGATGGTTATGGTATTAGGGATATTATAAAATTTACTAATCCAAAAGGGAAGTATGTTGAGGCTGTTGAAGTTTCTACTGATGATACCATGTATTTAGTTAAAATTAGTGATGAATTGGTTGATAGTATGGAAAATCATGAAGAGGATGATGATGAAGAAAGAATAATAAATGATGATTTAGATATTGATGTTGAAGATGCAGATCTTGATGCAGATTTAGATGACGATTAAAATAAGTAATTCATATAAAAAAATTAGGAAGATTTAAAACTTATTACTTTTTTTATTCCCTAAAAATTAAAAAACCCGAACTAATTGTTCGGGTTTTTATGGTGGTGCCTCCAGGAATCGAACCAGGGACACAAGGATTTTCAGTCCTTTGCTCTACCAACTGAGCTAAGGCACCATTGCGTTA